>Ga0233433_10002001_pt1 | contig 18419 bp, 17 predicted proteins | sample SI_122_August201_5_FD_179868 | JGI IMG/M metagenome (GOLD analysis project Ga0233433, IMG submission 179868) | Seawater microbial communities from Saanich Inlet, British Columbia, Canada - SI_122_August2016_100_MG | ecosystem: Environmental > Aquatic > Marine > Inlet | place: Canada: British...
GGGTAGTGGCAAGCAGCACGCAGGCGGCGTACTGTCGGGGATCGGATTTACCTACCGCGATGATCACATTGGCCGAGACCTCGGGCGGAATGCCGTAGTGCTCACAAAAGAGTGCGGTATCGGCAAGTTCGGGATCACAATCCATCACTTGGTGCTCGATGCCAAGGGCTTTTAGTGCAGCCAGCACTTGGGCCGATGCGTCGTCTGGAGAATCACTGTGCGGATCTGTCATGGCAGGTTGTTGTCGATTAAGGTTTGAAGTGTTTGGTTTTAATCAGACTACACCATTGCAATGATATCGATCTCAATGTTCATATCCTCGTAGGCGAGGTAGGGCATCGGGATGCCGATAATCGGAAGTGGTTTTACCTGATGCGCCGTAAATCATCATAAATAACCGTGAAAACACTGTCGTTGTCAGATCGACTCAAGTTTGTGTGCCACAAATCGCCCACCTCCGAGCTCACCTGATCGATACAGGCCGACAAAAAAGCTGTAGGTACGGTCCCATTTTTGGAAATGCGCCAGGCCAAAACTTGAAACGGTCTGCTCTTTTAGACTTCGATACATGGCAAGTCGGTCAGTCAGTATCTGTGCCCAGTCGTCACTCAGGTCCTCTACTTCGATCACTTGGCAGTCATTTTCCTCAAGTAGGTGGCAGTATTCCTCCAATGTGCTTAACTCAGAAAATGTCATCTCATTTTCCAGGCGGCTGCGAATCTCGCGGGTCATAGGGTTACGTGCAAGAATGTCGGTATAGACCATGCGACCGCCGGTTTTTAAAAGACGAACGCATTCAGTGATTAGTGTCTTTTTGTTGGGAATGTGGCAGAAGGCTTCCTGCGAGACGATAACGTCAAATGTTTTATCAGCTAATCCTGTTTGCAGAGCATCAGCATGGTGGAATAAGACACGGTCTTGCAGCTTGGTTTTTTCGGTCAGACGAACAGCGCCGGCCAGGCGATCCGTATTCATATCAACCCCGGTAACACGGCAGCCATAGTGATACGCAAGATAACGGGCAGGGCCGCCCAGCCCACAGCACAGATCCAGCACGTGCGTTGATTCGTTGATATGCGCATGGTGAGCAAGCGCATCGGTAGCCGTCAAGCCACCGAAATGGTCCTGGTCGTGCTGTTGCAGTAGTTCAACAGTGAGATTCGATGTGTCGATTCCGTTTTGTGCCAGTTTGTCCAGCACCTGCGATTCGCTGATAGGGTGTGTATCGTAAAAAACGTTCACGAGTTTGCTGTGGGTGGCGTTTGTCATCGGCTTGTTATTCCAGGGGTGTAGCCTGGCTAAGCAGGCGCATGGTCGATAGGTTGTGCTAAGAGAGGATATCTACCAGTTCCAGTTGAATCTGTTTGTCTCCTTGCGACCAGGCAATGTGGTCTCCGATTACCCGACCACTTAGCTGTTTTCCAATCGGAGTTGCCCAACTGATCCTGCCCTGATCTATATCTGTTTCGTCCTCACCAACCAGGGTGAAACTGTACGACTGACCTGTTTCGTCCTCAAGTACAGCAGTGACGCCAAATTGGACCTTTTCAGGTGATGCTGGTGGCGTGACAGGTTGTGCTCTGCGTACTCGCTCCACAAGATAACGCAAATCGCGTTGTGCCCGGGCAATTTGAGATTTTTTCTCCAGCGTATCTGTTTTCGACAGGGCGGCTATATTATTTTCCAGAACCCGGATTCTGTTTTTCAGGTGTAAAAGACCCTCAGGTGTGATGTAGTTTGGGAGATCACTGTGTTGTCGCTCGTATAGTGGTTCGACGACATCATCACCATCAGCTTCTCTGACAAAGGCTCTGTTCATAGGAGGTCTGTGCGCATTGGTTCGATACTCTTAGCCGCCCGTAATGCTCCTTTTATGTGGGGCTGGCAGAGTTTTGATAGCGTTACCATACCTGTGAATGAGTGTGTTTGGCAGTATTTTATTGTATTTGTTTTACCCCCCAAAATAGACCACAGCCAGGGGTCTTGTTCTATGATGTTTATTTCCGGAATATCTCATCGATAGGAGGGCATACCGTGCCCATTGCCAAGGTCAATGGCTACAGCGCCGATTCTGTGGTGCTGTATATGCAGCCTCGCCTGGTCGTACCAGATTCCACAGTGCCTCCGAGAGATTCAGACGCGACTGTTTAAGCTAGCGTAACGTACTTCAGTATTTCGACTACCTGAGCTGGTGTCTTGGCCCACGCCATTGCCGCAGCGTCGACCTCTTTGAGTGCGTGAATGATGCCCTCATCATGAAGCGTTATGTATGGCTTGCCCTTTGCCGCACAAAATCCAGCATCAAAAGCGGCATTCCACTGTTTGAATTTGTCTCCAAAGCGAATTATCGCGATATCGCAATCTTGCAGGTGGGTCCTCGTGCGAATCGCGTTAACTTTTGACGATTTGTGGTCGCGCCAGTACGGGTCTTGCTCAGCGCCGAGCAAGTCACCCGCGGCGTCGCTGGCCTCGTGATCAGTGACTGCTGAGGTGAATGTTATCGGCAAATTGTTTGCTGATGCTCCGTCGAGGAGTTGCTGCCGCCAATCCGAGTGTATCTCGCCCGACAAGTAAACCTTCCAGGTCATGCCTATATCCTTTGCTACTGACTATCTATTGGCGATAGATGATATAGCAATTCGCTAGGGGGCAGCGCTTGCAGCTTGTCCTCCTCTCTGTGCGATTACCAAAGAAAATACCCATGACGTGCGAAATCAGTTAAAGGTGCGTCGCGGAATGACCTAACCGGCGCGGGTAAAGATGCGGGCGTGATGGAAACACCCCAAGGGCGAAATTAGGAGCATCGGCTTTGGCCGGCGCCACGGGTGCATCACCACGTACGGTATCCCATCGCCTACTCAGATTGTGAACTACAAAACACAAATTCATCTACACTCTGGGGCAACAAGTCGGGGTATGCAATGAAGTCAAATTGGTTTGCGATTGGAGCAATAGCTGCGGCGATCGGTGTAACGCTTGGTGCTTTCGGTGCACATGCGCTGAAGTCTCGGGTGGCCGAAGACCTCCTGTCTATTTTTGAAGTCGGCGTTCGTTATCATATGTACCATGCGTTAGCGTTGCTCGCGGTTGCCTGGGCAGCAGGGCGGTGGCCAGGTAATTTGGTCAATGCATCGGGTTGGCTATTTGCAATTGGAATACTCATATTCTCCGGGAGCCTTTACTTGATGGCGCTCAGCGGTGCTCGCTGGTTGGGGGCGATTACCCCGATAGGCGGGCTTTGTTTTATTCTCGGTTGGATAGCGCTTGCCATGGCTGCGCTTCGGAGTAACTAGTAGGCGCAAAAGGTTGCGCAATAGACAAACCAGGGCGAAAAACGTGGGTCCGGGATGCGGCCTGTGGATGTAGAGTTTGAGTGATACTTTGAAACTGTGATTTTTGTCGAGCCGATACTCGGCTGACCAGGGCAGCCTTGATTCTCCGGGCCAGTCTCGCATATAACTCCTTGATGCTTACATTTGCCGCGGCCGTTTTCTTTTTGATTATTACACCCGGACCCGGGGTCCTTTCGACCGCCGGCGTCGGCTCAGGCTATGGTGTAAGAGCCGCAACCCTCTACGTCGGCGGGCTCTGGCTCGGTAACAATTTGGTGGCTTTAGGGGTGGTCAGTGGTCTCACGGCTGCCGCGCTGGCGGAGCCGTCTATTCGCACAATACTGCTGTACGCCTCGGCGTGTTATCTACTTTATCTGGCGATACGAATCGCCTTGGCGGGTTCAAAGATTGCCTTTATTGAGCGAAGCAAAGCACCGGGAATGGCGGGCGGGTTAATGCTGCAGGTTATCAACCCTAAGTGCTATGCGGTAAACACCACCTTCTTTTCGGGCTTCGCCTTCTTGTCCCAGAATCCGCTGGCCGAGATCGCGATCAAATTCGCGATCATGAACGCCATCTGGATTCCGATCCACTTCTTGTGGCTGGCCGCTGGCGTCACCATACGACGGCTTGAATTGCCGCATCGTATCCAGTTTGGGATCAACATCTTGATGGCGCTATCGATGCTTGCTGTAGTGGCTTTGGCTGCATTAGCGTCCTGGTGATAAAGAAGCATAAGTGGTGGGCGCGACTGGGATGAACCTCTGGCCCCCGCCTCTCCAAGGCAGTGGGCTCTGAAATAAAGTTCGAAAAACCGCTTAACTCAGTTGTTCAGTTTTTCCGAGCTACTTCTACCAGCTAGCTTCGATAATCCGCAAAACAAATCAGGCAAAAGTCGTCTGTGTTCAGAATGGTGTAATTGGGATAAATCAAAGTCGAAAAAGGGCTCGCTAGAGCTCGCTCAAGACCTGCGCTGTCTAAGGGCAAGGACGCCTTAAGCCACGCTAACGAAAAAGGCACTATCATGTCCATCAGGTCACGGGAAGATGATCTTAAGAGACGGATAGTGCGGCAAGTTCTACGGCTGTCGGCAATTTCCCGGTTGCAGGCAGACTTCACGCATCGGCAAACTTGCCTAAACCAGCGCTGGAGATAGCGTGTTCAAATTTATCAATCAAACTACTGCCAAGATTACAAAACATAGTTGCGATGGCTTGGAGTTTGAGGTTGTACGAAAAAACATTAAACATGTTTACCTTCGGGCCTTGCTGCCAGATGGCAGGCTACAGGTGTCTAGCCCTTGGCACCTAGATATTGAAAACATCCAATCGGTCATTAGAGCTAAAAGGGATTGGATTGAGGCCCGCCAGGCAGGTATTGAGCTTGCCAGGCGAGCCGCAGTAAGCGAGGTTACTAACGGCGAGCTTTTGCCCATATGGGGTAACCATCTTCCTTTGCGTATCATTGAAGAAAACAGGGCCCCCAGAATTGACGTCGATGAGAGAACAATCATTTTGGTGATCCGGCCAGAAACCGGGCTCGATAAGAAAAAACAGCTTATCAAGAAGTGGTATGCCCGGCAGGTGCGTGAGGAGGCGCTTTATTTGATCCCAAAGTGGGAGTCGGTAATCGGAGTGAAATCGGGTCGACTATTCGTTCAAAAAATGAAGTCGAGGTGGGGCAGTTGCAATATCCAGAACGGCAATATTCGACTTAATTCAGAACTCGCGAAGTTTCCCAAGGGAGCGCTTGAGCACGTGGTGGTTCACGAATTGGTGCACCTTCTAGAGCCCAGTCATAGCAAGCGATTCTATTCCTTTATGGATGAGTTCATGCCAAATTGGAAAGAACTCAAAGCATTGACTGCAGTTGATTTTAGGGGCTTAGACAATGAATAAGCCCTTAACCATCTGCCCCCATCAACTAAGAGACCTTTGAGATCGGCGATAAAGTCACCACTAATATACTGGAGGGTAATCAACTTGTTATTGGTGACCCCTGCTACGGATTAGGGCAAAAACACGAGATATCCTGTTGACTCATCAGCCATAACGCCAGTTATCACCGGCTACCGAGTCATCAAACTTTCGCAGCAGCAAAAATGCAGAATATGACTTGGCCTAACTACTTGGACGATTTTTCTTGAGCGTATCGCAAATATTGAAGGACATTTTCGGTTTTGAATCGTTTCGACCAGGGCAAGTCGAGATCATTAATCACCTGTGCGACAGATCCCATGTGCTTGCTGTAATGCCCACAGGTGCTGGTAAGTCTTTGTGTTTTCAAATTCCACCACTGGTCTTGAAAGAGCGCGCGATAGTAGTTTCGCCACTAGTCGCGCTGATGGATGATCAGGTCGCCACGCTTCAAGATTTAGGCGTAAGGGCCGATCGGATTCACTCAGGCCGAACTTATGATCAAAATACCCACGCGTGGCGTGAATTCAGATCTCATTCATCGAGCTTTTTGTACATGTCCCCAGAGAGGTTGATGAGTCCAAAAATGCTGACAGCCTTACAAAAGTTTCCCGTTGGGATGTTTGTAATTGACGAAGCCCATTGTATTTCTAAATGGGGCGCAAACTTTCGCCCGGAATATGCTGCGCTTTCAGAGCTAATCAAGATTTTCCCTGAGGCCACGATCGGCGCTTTCACCGCAACCGCAGATGCCGCGACCCAACAGGATATTATTGATAAGCTAACAAACAATCGGGCGATAAAGTTTGTTCAAGGTTTCGACAGGCCCAATCTTAGATTGGCGGTTGAAGCGAAAACTTCTTGGAAATCGCAGTTGGTTAGTTTTCTCGAAAACAAACAAGATTGTTCAGGCATAGTTTATTGCCTGTCTCGAAAGCAAACCGAAGAGGTGGCGAGCTTTCTTAGAGACAAGGACTTTAATGCGATCGCCTATCACGCGGGCTTCGATGCGAAGACCAGAAGAGAAAATCAAGATCATTTCATGACAGATTCTTCTGTGGTGATGGTCGCGACAATTGCCTTCGGTATGGGTATTGATAAGCCCGACATTCGTTTTGTGGCGCATGTGAGCCTGCCTGGGAGTATGGAAGCCTATTATCAAGAGATCGGCCGGGCCGGTCGAGATGGACACCCTGCAGAGACTCTCTTGCTTTTTGGTTTAGGCGATCTGCTTCAAAGAAGAAGATTTATTGAAGATGATGGAGATGACGAGGGTCATAAAAATAGAGAACACAAGAGGCTGGATTCATTAGTAGCCTATTGCGAGGCGCCAGCCTGTAGACGCCGCGCTTTGCTTCACTACTTTAGTGAGCAAATCCAATCGTGTGGTAATTGTGATAACTGCATCGATCCGCCGATTTTGCTTGATGGCACTGAACTCGCAAAGATGGTCTTATCTACCGTCTATCGCACCGGCCAGTTATTTGGCGCGGTTCATATTATTGATGTATTGCGGGGCTCCCTAACAGAAAAGGTTGTAGAGAAAGGTCACGAGAGATTGAGCGTCTTCGGAGTTGCGCCCGGGTACTCGAAATCTTACCTGCAAGGGTTTATCAGACAGCTTGTGGCTGCAGGTCATGTGACGCTGAATATCAAAAAATTTGGCGGCCTGGAAATCTCTCAAAGTGGCTCAGTGATCTTAAGGGATGAATTGAAATTTGAATTTAAAAAGATTGAGGACATGCCCATGGAAAGCAAGTCCTCGCGCAGTTTGAAAAAAAGTATTACCGAGCATAGTTACACAGATGAGAATGCCGAACTATTTTCTAGACTTAAACACAAACGATTGGCAATAGCGCAAGAGCAAAATGTACCTGCGTATGTCGTGTTCTCCGACACAGTGTTGTATCAGATGGTCGATAAAAAACCTGCCAATGAAGATGAGTTTTCCAAACTATTTGGCGTTGGGGCCAAAAAATTGGAAAAGTATGGGGACGTGTTTCTCGCTATTATTAATAACGAGCAATGAAAAAGGTTAGAACAAATTGAAGCCCCTCACCTTTCATTCTCCTGTTTCTGCTAGGTGGTGTTGCACTGGCCCAATAAGAGCCACTAACAACACAGTCATTACCGTATTGCCGATGAGGGAACATCGTCAAACGATGCGTAATTTAGTCGACAAAGTCGCGCATACAAACCATCTAACTCCATCAATTCCTGATGGCTCCCTTGCTCCACCAACCGCCCATGATTTAAAACCAGGATGCGGTCACAGTCGCGAATAGTCGCCAATCTATGGGCAATCACTATCGCCGTGCGGCCCTCAAGCAAAATCTTCAAAGCCCGTTGGATGTTTCGCTCCGAATAACTGTCAACATTAGCTGTCGCCTCATCCAGCACTAGAATCCGGGTATCTGCTACCAGTGCACGAGCAAAACTTATGAGTTGGCGCTGACCCAACGATAGGTTGCCCCCGCCCTGATCCAGAACAAATTGATAATCACCAGGAAGTCGTGCAATAAAGTCATGCGCGCCTACCGCCTGCGCAGCACGCTCGACGTCAGCGACATTCTTGGTCACGCTGGCATAGCGAATGTTCTCAAATATAGTGCCTGAAAACAAAAACGGCTCCTGTAACACCATCGAGACATGGCGACCAATGGAGTTCTGCGACAGGGCTCGCAAGTCATGACCATCAATACAAACCTGACCTGATAGTGGATCATAGAATCGGCGCAACAAGGCGGCTGTTGTTGATTTTCCAGAACCTGTAGGCCCGACGATCGCTATTTTCTCCCCCGGAGAGACAGAGAAAGAAACGTTTTCTAAGACCGAAATCTCAGGGGTGTATTGAAAACTGACCTGATCAAATGAAATGGCACCACTACAATTCACCAGATCCAATGCGTCGGCAACGTCGCTCACCGTTTCAGGCACGTCCAGCACTTCCAGAATCCTCTGGCCCGACACCGTTGCCCGCTGCATCATGCTGTACTGAATGGTCAGTGAACGAATGGGGTCGAAAAATCGCTGCACATAGAAAAGAAAGGCAACCATTACCCCCAGTTCAAGCGCGCCAGAAAAAACCATGCGGCCCCCGACAACGACAATGATTGCCATTGCTCCACCCGTTAACCCATCAACAATCGGCACATTGACCTGAGCCAATTTGGCAGCCCGCAAGTGCGTTTTTAGATTAAGATCGGCAAGATCAGAGTAAAGTTTATGGTTATCCTTTCCTCGCACCATTGCTTTGACTGTTCTGACACTGTGGATCGCTTCTGCCAACGCGCCGTTGGCCATCGAATTGGTTTCTCGCGCTCTTCGAAACGCGGCCCGGGCATGGGGTAACCAGAAATACCGTACGACCAGGAGAATCGGCACAATCGAAAGCGTCAACAGGCCGAGTTCAGCGTCAAGCACCAATAGTGTAATGACGATGCCGAACAACAGCACCACATCGCCAATCGCAAAGACTGATGTCTCCAGAAACTCCTGCAACGTGCCGGTATCACTTTGCAACCTCGACATCACCCGACCGACCTCTGTTTTATCCATGAACGACAAAGAAACTCTTTGCAGATGGGCAAACATGGCACGTCGAAGATCAACCACCACGTTCTCAGCGATTCTCCCCACCAGAGCTTCCTGGGAATAATTCGCGAGGTAATTGATCAGCACCACTGCAGCGAGAAAAATAATGACACTGCTCAATGCAACCTCGGCTGCCGCCCCCGGTTGGATAACATGATCAATGGCATAAAGAATAACTAAGGGAATAGCCAGCTGCGTGGCGACAAAAATCAACACGGCGATCAACGCGAGCGCCAGCAGGCGCTGATAAGGCCACACAAAGGAAAAGAATCGACGCATAACCCGGCCGTCGAAGACACGCCCAAACATCTCCTCATCGTGACTGACCTGTGCCCCGATGACGCCCCGAGGCGGTCGTACTCCTGGGCTCATACTCGACTCTTCAGCGGGTAACTTCACACTGGCGACACCTGCGCGAGAGTGGGTTCAACTGAGTTCGCTGCCCCCATCTGCAGGGAATGCAATTCAGCATACCGCCCTCGCAGATCCAGAAGTTCCTCATGGGTTCCGCGCTCAACAATCTTTCCCTCTTCAAGAAAAAGGATTTCATCTGCATGCATGACACTGACCAGCCGATGGGAGATGACAATGCTGGTACGGTTATCATGACGGGCTATTACCGCATCATGAATGCGGCGTTCAGTATCGGCATCGATGGCCGCTGTTGCATCGTCCAATATGCAAATGGGCGCGTTAATCAAGTTACCGCGCGCGATAGATACCCGTTGACGCTGTCCACCGGAAAGCGATACCCCTCGCTCGCCCACCAATGTCTGATAATTGCCGGGCAGTTGACTAATAAAATCGTGCAGCTGCGCATCGCGCCCTGCCTGTATGACGCCTGCATCATCTGACCACGGATTTCCGTATGCAATATTGTTGTCGACCGACGCGGTGAATACAAACGAATCCTGTTGTACGCCGCCCACTGATCCTCGCAAAGAATGCAGTGAAACGTCTCTGACATCCTGCTCATCGATCAGAATTCGACCAGCAGTGACTTCATACAGACGTGGAATCAAACGGGCAATGGTCGATTTACCACTGCCCGGCGGGCCGACGATACCCAACGTCTTCCCGGCTTGGATATTAAAAGTAATATCCGACAGGACGTTGACCCGGGTTTCACCCTCCCCATAACCGAAGTGGACACCTTCAAAGCGAACTTCACCCTTTGTTATTTTCAGGTCAGGCAGGGTTTTCCCACTTTCTATAGGGTTTGGATAATCAAGGATTTCAAAAAATCGTGCACCACAGGTTGACGCACGTGCGTACGAATTTACCGTCATGCCGATCTGCCGCACCGGCATCTGAAGAATCATCATAAAGGCAAGAAATTCTGTGAGTGTCCCTACAGTAATCTCCCCCGCGAGTACTTTGTTGCCACCAACCCAAAGCGCAAGCGTTAATGAAGCAAAAAAGGAAAACCCCATAAATGTCATGCTTCGGACACGCGCCATCAGCCTCTCAAATGCAACTTGACGAACGGCAGATGAGTGTTTGTCGAAACTAAGCAATTCATATGCTTGTGCGGCGAATGCCCGGACGATGCGAATACCGGTGAGATTTTCCTCCATGGCATTGGTCAGCACCGTCAATCGCTCCTGCTGCTTCAACCAAAGATAACGTAGCTGAATGCGAGCAATCGTTGATCGGACTGCGATGACCGGCACGAAACTAAGCGAAATTAGCCCAAGGACTGCATCGGTTGAAATCAAGAGGATGCCACTGCCGGTCACGAGAACCAACAGCATGACCGTTCGAACCAAACCGGTACTCGGAAAATGACGAATACCCTCCAGATCCAACATGCCCCGGGTGATCAGATCTCCAGTGTGGGCGTTGTCATGAAAACTCACATCGAGCTGCTGTACCCGGTAGTAAAATGCTTTTCGAAGATCTGCCGCGATGCAGTCATTCAATGATTCGCCAAAATAATTCTGCACCATGGCAAACAACCCGCGAAGAATGCTAAGGGCAAGAATCATCCAAGCGGATAACCACAGCGCCGCTTCGATTTCCGTTACGCCCGCCGCCGTCCCTTGCAAAAGGCCTTGTGCGTTATCGACGGCCTTACCTAAATAGCGCGGGATAAAGAGTTGAAAACCGGACGACAACAGCGTCGCAAGCGTCACGACACCAACCCTCATCGGGTGTTTAAAAACCAGCCTGCAGATTCGCCCCAGGATATTTGGGTCTAACTTGCGGCCACTTTTGTACTGGTCAGAACGAGACAGATTGTTAGAAAGCAAATTGTGTACTCAATACTCTTCCGGCAAACGATACCCCCGCCCCCCATCGACTCGAAAGGTAAACAACGGGTAACCCTGTTGGCACATCTGGAATCAACCACACGACTGCAACCGCTTGGGCAATCGAACCGACTCATCGCGCCACAGTTCGAAAAATCCCTGATAGTCGAGTTATTGGCGAGGGACTCATAGTGTAAACCAAGCGCTGAGAAACCTCGATGAGCAAAGCTCTAGCAAGGCTCGCTTTGCAACAACCTGCGCCGACACTGCCAATAGAAAAAGAACACGGGAAGTTTGCGACCTGAGTATTGGCTTTCTCAATGCTCACCTCGATAGAGGCATTGGTAAGCATGGCTCATATTGCTGTACTCCACCGCCTGCCACGGCGCCGAACTTGATTCTTGAAACGCACTGTTTAACAAGTGATCGTGTGCCGCATCATATAAAGCCACGTGGCCCGGGACACTTCACCCAACCTTACTGGATGCACCACCGGCTCAACAAGACTGACCTAAGCACCGCCAGATCCCACTTAGCTACCGCTTTGTTGGTGATATCGCCTGAGCTGTTGTTTGGCCCAGGCACGGTGTCCTATGGCTGTTGCAGGGTATGGGTTCTTGAAAACAGATACTATAAGGGCGCAAATTGTGTACTTTTGGTTCAAATGAGAAGAGCAGGGGGGCGATATTGCCATTAGGGATGAAAGGGGTGATGCAAGACAGACAACGCCTGAGGCTCTGACCATGCTGATGGCCCAAGGCCCACATCTGATGTCGATACTTTCACCCGCTGAGGCGCTATGAGTGACATTAATTACGATTTCAAAGGCCGTGTGGCTGTTGTCACTGGCGGTGCTAATGGCATTGGCGCCGAGATTGCCCGCCATTACGCCGCTGCAGGCGCGTCCTTGAGCATTTGGGACTTGGACACCCCTCAACAACTAAAAGCTGGGCACAGATTTTGCCAGGTGGATGTGCGCGATTTAGAAAATGTGCAACACGCTTGTGCAAAAACACTCACGGAGTTTGGGCGGATAGATTTTCTCTCTCACAACGCGGGATTTGCAGGCTCAACGGTTCCGGTAACTCAATATGACCCGAATGAATGGGAACGAATTGTTGACGTCAACCTCACCGGCACCTTCCGAGTTTGCCAAACAATCGTGCCAGTTATGAAAGCACAAGACTTTGGACGTATCATCAATATGGCCTCGCTTGCCGGCAAAGAGGGCACGCCAAACGCATCTGCATACAGCGCCGCAAAGGCTGGTGTAATCGGTTTTACCAAATCACTTGCCAAAGAGCTTGCGCAAACAAATATTCGGGTAAATTGCATCGCGCCTGCGGCGATAAAAACCGCAATTCTCGACCAGATGGCCCCTGACTTCGTGCAGGTGATGATTGATAAATCCCCTATGAAACGCCTTGGTACACCGCAAGAAGCCGCGCGCATGGCTATGTGGCTGAGCTCGCAAGATTGCAGTTTTAATTCAGGTGCGGTTTTCGATCTTTCGGGTGGGCGGGCAACTTACTAGCTATCCGCATAATTATTGTAAAACAAACCCTTGAGCAATTGCTTGCCGGCATCTTTTTGAGCTTTTGTATTTTCATCGCCTGATTCTTTGGCGATCGTCTGTTCAGGCTTGCCGATGGCCTCCTTTTCGAGCTTCTTTTGAACCTTTCTGGTTTGGCCTTATTTAAGCGCCGGTATTAGTGAGAAGCATCGTCGATGCTTTTGGTGGCAAGCTCTAAATTTGGCAAAGCGCCTTTCACGCCCGGGTAGAGCTTCGGATTGGCCCAGCGCCGATGCCTTGAGCCGAGCCGATGGTCAGTGCGATGTGTTCTGTCCGGTCGGTCATGGTTGTGCCTCCAGTTGCTTGCGCAGTTCGGTTTTCAGCACCTTGCCATAATTGTTCTTGGGCAGTTCCGGGACGAAGACATAAGCCTTGGGCCGTTTGAAGCGGGCAATGTTCTCGGTGCACAGCTTGTCGAGTTGGTCGGGCGTGGCACTGCCGACAACAAAGGCCACGACCTCCTCACCCCAATCGGGATGCGCACGGCCAACCACCGAGGCTTCATTGACCTTTGGATGGGTCAGCAGCACTTCTTCGACCTCGCGGGGATAGATATTTGAGCCGCCGGAGATGATCATATCCTTGGAGCGATCCTGCAGCGTGACATAGCCGGCCTCATCCATGAAACCCATGTCGCCGGTCATCAGCCAGCCGTCGATCAGCGTTTTGGCGGTCGCGTCGGGATTGTTCCAGTAGCCAGGCATCACAGTTTCGCCGCGAACCATGATCTCGCCATGCTCGCCCGGGGGCAGGCACGAGCCATCGGGGGCGCCGATGCGAACCTTGACCGCTGACTGTGCGCGTCCGATGCTGGCCAGCCGGCTGCGCCAGTCGGGGTGTTCGCGGTCCGAGACGTCGGTACGCGGCAGAACAGTAATGGCCATCGGGCACTCGCCCTGACCATAGATCTGCACGAAGATGGGACCGAAATGGATTTCGGCCTCGATGATATCTGCCAGATACATTGGTCCGCCGCCATAGACGACGGTGCGCAGGCCTTCGCCGGTGGCGCCGGCCTCTTTGGCGGCGTCGGTCATCCGCCGGACCATGGTTGGTGCGGCGAACATCTGTACCGCACCATGATGCCGGGCGAGGTCAAAAATCTCGGCGGGGTCGAAGCCGCCGCTGGTTGGGCAGACGTGGCGCGCACCGGCCAGCACATGCACCATGTTGTAGATCCCGGCGCCGTGGCTCATCGGTGCGGCATAAAGGATCGCGTCGTCGGCGCGGACATGATCCACATCGGACTGGTAGCAAAGCGACATAGTGACCAGCATCCGGTGTGTGATCATCACGCCCTTGGGGCGACCGGTGGTGCCGGAGGTGTAGAACAGCCAGGCAAGATCGTCAGGCGCGCAGCGTATCGGCGCGGCGCGCGCAGCGGCGTGGGGTTCAGCAAAGGCCGGGTTGTCGGTGTCGAGAACCGGGCTGGTCACGCCAGCCTCGGTCAAGGCCCGGACCAGTTCCCCTGTGGCAAAGGTGAGGCGAGTGCCGGAGTTTTCGAGGATAAACCGTGCCTCGCGGCCGTGCAGCTTGGCGTTGATCGGAACGGCGGCGGCGCCTGCGTACCAGATGCCGTAAAGCACGATCAGGTAGTCCGGCACGTTTTTCATGAAAATCCCGACGCGATCGCCGATCTGGATACCCTGGCTTTCGAGCCAGGCGGCAACCTGCCCAGCGCGGTGGTGAAACTGGCCATAGGTGGCGACCTGGTCTTGACCCAGAAACAAAGCGGGCCGATCCGGATCATGCCGTGCCGTGCGCTCGAGCCAGGTGCCCAGATTCATACAAAGGCCCCTTTGATGACGTTGGCATAGCTCGCAACACCCAAGTCCATGTTGGGTCCCAGCTCGGTCTTTGCGCCTGGGCGCTGATTGGCATCGGTCTGGCCCAAAGCCTGCCGCGCGATCAGGGTGTGCATCCACAGGCCGGTTGCGCCCGGCCAGCTCCTGGGTTTGGCGGCCATGGAGCTATCAAAACAATCGCAGTGACCGAACTTTGAGTCAAGGCTTTTGGCGGCATACACCTGGAGTGCACTATCAAGGCTCAGCACGGCAAAAAATTCCGCCAGATGTGCCGCCACCTGGGGCAGGGGTTCATGCCGGTGAAGCCAGAGCTTTTTTTCCCAGCGCGGGCTGTCGATGTAACGGGGTTTGGTGAGGTGGGGATTTTTCATTAATCAGCAATGCCTATTAGCGCTGGTCGAAGGAATCTCTAAAGACAGGTAAAAAACGTTTATCTGCTGATACAGCCCGGGAACTCATCTATCGTCCAGCAAATCAGGGTTTCGATACCAATCAGCATAATAGATGTGTAACATAACTCATCCAGGTTGGACACCTGTGGTGATAATTAATCTAACAACAACAGGAGGATACAGTTATGGCCGATGCCAATTATTTTGTAATTACCGTGGCGAAATGTGACCCCACTTATGTGTCAACTGCGATGGAGCAGATCGGAAGTGTCATCGATGATCTTAAATCCAAAGCCGGCGCACTTGTTGTCCGGGCAGGCATCATCACCACCGGAGAACAAGCCGGCTCACTGGCTTTGTTCCAGGCCTACGAAGGAATGGGTGGATTTGAAAAAGCACTGGACGTGTATGCAGCGTCTTCGGATTATGGGGCGATGATGGCCAGTGGCAAAGTCAGCGTGGTCCTGCGAAACCTGGTTAAGATGCATGCCGTGCCCTTTGACCAAAATGTCGCCGAAACCCCGAAGTTCATTGTGCTCACGCGAGCTGCTGCTCCTGCTGCCATGATCGACACTGTCACTCAGCTGGCCCCCATCTTTGCCGATAGCGGTGCAATGACGCTGCGCTACGGGACACTGGTGACCGGCAATAATGCGGGCAATCGGTTACTCGGTGTGACCTATCCATCGATGACGGCGATCGAGAAAACCTACGACGCACTGGCCGCCGATGCGACCTATCAGGCAGCACTTTCGAGTTTCAATGTCAATCTGCGGGCAATTGTGCGGATTTTGATGTAGCCGTCGTATCAGAGCTCATTACTAAAACGATAAACAAAAAACTGAAGCGGTGTAGCCGGCCACCGGTTACACCGCATTTTCTTTTTCAACCAAAACGCATCCAGGTTGTAGCCATGTACTCAAACGGCGCCAATGCGATGCCTTGAATCAGAAAGCTACATCAGAACAGGTAACGCTGCGCAACGTGGATTCAAATACAATACAAAAGGACGAAGTCAAATAGCTATCAGGGGTAACAGCACTGGTGTGAAACAGGCAACGGCAAGGTTTTGGGGTTACTGATGGCGCAAAGGAATTATCTCAATAAGCAAATGGCTATTCCTCATCCCGTTGCGTTCAAAAACCCTCGTTGAGTTTTCGAGGCCCTGTTGTGGCAAATGCCATTTAACCCTTTAAAGACTACACATCCGGGAACTTACAAGTTCCATATACAAGCATTAAGTTTTACATATTGAAAAATTTTCGCGAACCCTTCATCGCCTGTCCAAAGGATGCATCGGCACGAAAGAGGACTTCAAAATGACATCACCCGTTTCCTTGACTATTGCAGGCGATATCGCTGTGATCGAGGTTTCACACCCGCCTGTGAATGCCCTTTCGCAAGTGGTGCGCGCCGGACTGGCAGACTGTGTGTCAAGAGCAGCCGAGGCAGAAGATGTTCAGGCCATCGTCATCTATGGCGCTGGGCGAACATTTATCGCTGGCGCTGACATTCGTGAATTTGGCAAACCTGCGCTGGAGCCCTACTTGCCCGAGGTGATCAACAAGATTGAGGCCACGGCGAAACCCGTTGTCATTGCTTTGCACGGAACCGCACTTGGCGGCGGGCTTGAAGTGGCTCTGGGTGGTCACTATCGGGTCGCGCTATCGAGTGCGCGGTTTGGCCTTCCCGAAGTCACCCTTGGTTTGTTGCCCGGCGCCGGAGGAACACAGCGCCTGCCAAGGCTGGCTCCTGTAGATAAAGCACTTGCGATGATCACAACAGGCCGCCAGATCGATGCGAAACAAGCACTGGAACTGGGGATCATCGACAGGATCGTCGATGGTGATGATGTGCGCACGGCGGGCATCGATTTTGCCAGGGAAGTGATCGCCCAGGGAAAGGGTGTGCGCCCGACGAGTGCGCTTGCGTGTCATGCGGCCGATGCACAAGTATTTGATGCGGCACGGGCCAAGCTTGCACAATCGGCCCGCGGCCAAATCGCGCCGCAGAAATGTGTCGACGCCATTCAGGGGGCGGTGACACTGCCCTTTGCAAAAGGGCTTGCGCAGGAACGCGCATTGTTTCAGGATTTGATGCGCTCGGATCAACGCGTGGCCCTGATCCACGCGTTTTTCTCTGAGCGTCAGGTCGGCAAACTTCCCCAAATCCAGGGTGTGGCGGCGCGGGAGCTCGCCACGGTCGGGGTTGTTGGCGGCGGCACGATGGGCGCGGGCATAGCGGTCAGCGCCTTGCTGGCGGGTCTGCGTGTAACGCTCGCCGAGCGCGATGAAGATGCCCTCGAGCGTGCAGGTACGACTGTCTCGAAACTGCTGATGGGGGCTGTCAAACGTAACAAACTGAGCCAGGGCCAATACGATGCCATCATGGCCGGCGGCTTCAAGAGCACAACAGACTATGCTGATTTTGCCGATGCCGATATTGTTATTGAAGCGGTGTTCGAGAACATGGAGGTTAAAAAAGAGGTCTTCGCCAGGCTGGATGCGATATGCAAGCCCGGCGCGATCCTGGCGTCCAACACTTCTTATCTGGACGTCAATGCAATCGCAGCCATGACATCGCGGCCCGAAGATGTGATCGGGCTGCACTTTTTCTCGCCCGCCCATGTGATGAAACTGTTAGAGGTCGTGGTCGCCGACAAGACCTCGCCCGAGGTCATTGCCACGGGATTTGCTCTGGCAAAGGTTCTGCGCAAGGTTGCCGTGCGCTCAGGTGTTTGCGACGGGTTTATCGGTAATCGGATCCTGTCCTATTACCGCAAGGCGCTTGATGGCGCGGTGATGGCCGGCGCCAGCCCCTTCGATGTCGATCGCGCCCTGGTGAATTTTGGCCTGGCCATGGGGCCCTTTGCCGTTGGGGATCTGGCCGGGCTCGACATCGGCTGGGCAACGCGCAAACGCCTGGCCCCCACGCGTGATCCGCGTGAGGCCTATGCCGAGTTCTCGGATCGCCTGTGCGAGATGGGTCGGTTTGGACGCAAAACGGCCCGGGGTTTTTACATCTACGAAGATGGGAAATCCGCACCTGATCCGCAAGTGGATGAAATCATTGTCGCAGAACGCGCCGCTAAAAAAATCGATGGCCGGACGATTTCTGATCAGGAGATCGTCGACCGCTATATGGCGGCGATGGTAAACGAGGCCGCGCGCGTGGTGGAAGAAGGCATTGCCCTGCGCCCGCTGGATGTCGACGTGGTCTTTTTGAACGGTTATGGGTATCCGCGCTGGCGTGGCGGGCCGATGCACTATGCAGATACCGTGGGCCTCGACAAAATCCTGAACGATATCAACGCATTTGCCGCAGAGGACGATTTTCTCTGGAAACCCGCACCGCTGTTGCAGCGGCTGGTGGCAAAGGGTGAAACCTTTGCCAGTCTGAACCCATAAGAGTGAACCCATAAGGACCAAACACATGAAACAAGCTGTCATCGTCTCAACCGCACGCACAGGGCTGGCCAAGTCTTATCGCGGCGCCTTCAACGAAACCCACGGCGCCACGATGGCCGGCCATGTGATCGAGCATGCTGTCGCGCGT
>Ga0233433_10002003_pt1 | contig 18394 bp, 13 predicted proteins | sample SI_122_August201_5_FD_179868 | JGI IMG/M metagenome (GOLD analysis project Ga0233433, IMG submission 179868) | Seawater microbial communities from Saanich Inlet, British Columbia, Canada - SI_122_August2016_100_MG | ecosystem: Environmental > Aquatic > Marine > Inlet | place: Canada: British...
AGCTGCAATATGTCTAAAGCCACTCTACCGATTCGCATAACCCACGTCATTGACGGCCACGTCCACCCCTCATTCTGCAAGACGCAAAGTGGCGACCTGCTCGCCGTCTACAACATAGAAGGCGGCGGTGGCAAAGAGCTGCTGCTCTGCCGTTCGACAGATGGCGGTTTCAATTGGACCGCCCCCGAACCCATTGCCGCGATCTGCAACTGTTCGATCTACCCCGGCTCGCTGACGCTACTCGCCGACGGACGCATTCTGCTCAACTGGGCATGCTATCGCGATACGCAAGACACGCTCTGGCGCGAGCCGCAATTCTCGCTCAGCGACGACGAGGGCCGCACCTGGTCTACACCTCACAGTTATCCCATCGCCAACCGCAGCAACCACGCCTGCATCCGCCACGCGCTGATCGAATGGTCGGCAAACGAATGGCTCTGCCCCTTCTACGACCGCACCGTGCTCTACCATACCGACACCGACACCTTCACCCCCTTCGGCGACGGGCGCAACCACGGCATGGTCCCCATCGTCCGCACGGCCGAGGGCACGCTTATCAGCGGCGCGCCGCAAGCGGAAGCACCGGTCCCGGTCGGCCAGCCCGGCAACATGGTCGACGGATTGCGCTCTACCGACGACGGCAAGACCTGGACGGCGCTGGGCGTCTTCCCGCACTTCGGCGTCGCCGGTTACGACCTGACCCTCCTAACCAATGGCTGGGCTGTGCTGACCTATATCGTCTACGGCGTCGGAGTCGACGGGGAGTTCAGCTACGAAATGGTCATTTCGCGCGATGACGGCCGGACCTGGGACTTCGAACACCCCGTAGAAATCTACAATCCCGGACGGCGAATCGGCGGCCGCGGTTGGCCACGCACAATACAGATCGACGACGAAACGCTGGCGACCCTGTTTTACGACCTCTCTCCCGAACAAGCAGAAGGTCCCGGACTCTACGTCGTACGGACGCATTTGCCATAAAATCACAACTCCAAGGTCACCGGCCTCGCCTTCTTCGCCCGACCACCTGAACATCGACCAAGAAGGCAATGTCTACACCACAAACGGCAAATTCCTGGGGATCATCGAAATACCCGAAGTGTCCACCAATTGCGCTTGGGGCCAAGACGGTCATACGCTGCTTATGACGGCACAGACGTCGGTCTATACGGTCGCGGTAGAAATACCGGGAATCGCGGTGCTTTAATGATTCTTATGAGTAAAACTGCGGGCGAATGATCAGGCTTATGGGAACCTCTGCGCTCATTCTCGCCTCACTTCCCATAAGGCTCCGAGGGCAGTCCCTGATTCACTATGAGGTCCCCCTCAGCGAACCTCAGTTACTTCCGTAGATCTTACTAGCATCTTAAATTCATTAAATATAAAAAGAGAGGCGAGATACTTCCGTTTTGAAGTATCTCGCCTCTCTTTTTATATATCGTGAGCGAACAGAGGTTCCGAAGGCCATACCCCAAAGCAGCCCGTCCCCACCACCCTACTTCATATTTCCAAATTGCAACGGTATCCCCATATCCTCTTTCTTCAACATCCCAATCACCTCCTGCAAATCATCCACCTTCTTCCCTGTCACCCGCACCTGATCGTCCTGAATCGCCGGTTGCACCTTGATCTTCAAGCCCTTGATCAGCTTGACGATCTTCTGGGCGATCTCGCGTTCGATCCCCTCCTGCAATTTTATCACGCGCTTGACCTGCCCCTGTGAGGTCCCTTCGATCTCGCCAAAATCCAGGCACTTTGGGTCGACCTTACGCCGCACAAAGTGGCTGATAATCACGTCGTACAGGGCCTGCATCATCATCTCGTCCTTCGTCTGCAACGAGATGACCTTCTCTTTGCGGTTGAAATCGATCTCGGTCTTGCTGTCGCGGAAGTCGTAGCGGGTCGTGACTTCCTTCTTCGTATTGTTGACGGCGTTGTCGACCTCCTGCAGGTCGACTTCGTTGACTATATCAAAAGAGGGCATGACATTCCTTTCTTCAAGTGGGCAAATCCAATATACCCCACCAATAGCTGCGGTCAAGAGATTGATATAGGCGTTGTGTATCTAGGCCACCATTTTCTATCTTAACATCCCGCTACCGACAAAAGGATAGCGCACCTGATTGCGAAATCGCCGCCATTCTTCTACGAACGCGAATACCCCGATCCCACTGGAAAACAACGCCATGCCAAAACGCCCCAATATCCTTATCGTGCTCTCCGACCAGTTGCGCCGCCAGGCCCTAGCCTGTTACGGCGATTCCGACGCCCGGACCCCACATACCACCCAACTCGCCCAAGAGGGCGTCACCTTCGACCAGGCCTGCTCAACTTATCCGATCTGCGTGCCCTTCCGCTTTACCATGATGACCGGCGAGTACGCGCACACCCGCCTAGTCCCCGGCATCGAATGGCGCATGTCGCCCGCCGAGCGCACCCTCGCCGACGAATTCAACGACGCCGACTACGAGACCGTCTACGTCGGCAAATGGCACCTCGACGGCGGACACGGGCGCATGGGCTCGGCGGTGCAAACCAACCGCTGCCCGGTCAAACGCCCATACCAGGGCCGCTGGCAGAAGTGGTTCGGCTTCGAGTTGCGCAACGGGCCTTTCGACACCTGCTATTTCGAAGACGACGACCCGACACCAATTCCGATCGAAGGCTACCAGACCGACGGCCTATTCGATATTGGGATGAATTATCTGCGCGAGGGCCGCGACCGGGAGAAACCCTTCTGCATGGTGATCTCCGTCGAACCGCCGCACAACCCTTTCGAGGCGCCCGCCGAACTTCAGCAAGCCTGGGAATCGCGCGACATCAGTCTACCACCCAATTTCGAACCCAAGGACGACGAGCAACGCGCCCAGTTCATTCTCAACCGCCAACGCTACAACGCGATGGTCGAAAACCTCGACGACAACCTCGGCCGGCTGCGCACCTTCCTAACAGAGCAAAACCTCGACGACGACACCGTACTCGTCTTTCTCTCCGACCACGGCGAACTCGCCGGCGCGCACGGCCTGCACGGTAAACAATGGCCCTATGAAGAATCCGTCGGCATCCCGCTGATCGTCTACGACCCCCGTCATCCCGTGCGCGCCAACACCCGCCTTGACGACCCAACAAGCACCGAGGACCTCTTCCCGACCTTCTTGGGATTGGCCGGACTGACGCCGCAAAATGATTTGCCCGGCACTAACCTGGCACCGCTGATCCAGGGCGAGACAACGGCACTCGACCGCGACGGCGTGCTGCTCGAATTCGTCGCCGAATTGCGACCGGGCGTGGCCTTCTACGACGCGGTGTGGCGCGGGTTCAGGAGCCGGCGATTTAAATACACGGTAAAAGGCGACAAGAACGGGGCCGAGCCATGGACATTCTTCGACCTAGAGAACGATCCCTACGAGATGCGGAATTTATTGGAGGAGCCGGCGTGGGCGGAGGAGCTTGGCCGCCACCATGGATGGCTGCGAGCACGATTAGAAGAAACGCTCGACCCCTTTGTGCTACTGCCGGCGTGGGGACACGAGGGGTGGAATGTGTGGTCGGCGTGAGGGCGAGTGCGGAAAACGAGCCCCTACATTTGCATCATCCCCTTTACTCAAGCAGAACGATCTACGGCACCCCCCAAAGCTGCCCGACGGATTAACTCGCGTTGGTTAAAGGGCGCGTTTAATTCTTTGTGCGAAGAATATACGTGGGCACTACGCCTTATCGCCGATCCCACCATCACTCAGGCATTCCCAACCTCATTAGTTGGTTGGCGCGACCCCAGCAGATTTTTTTTAACGTCTCCGGCTCTACGGGCAACACCGCCGCCTTTACACGCGCTGCAGACGGATACGAAAAGGGCGTGTGCGTGCCAAATACCAAATGGTCCGCACCGCCTTCGTCTATAAAATCGGCTAACTCGCGCATCCTATTAACGTCTTTATGTAATACATAGTGCACTTCAGCTAGCGATAAATCAAAAAACCAGTTTTTCTTGCGCAACTCTTGCCGCTGCCATAGTGCCGAGCCCATTATACCACGGGCGTTGGTCACTGCGATGGTAACCCCCGGCACAGCCTCTATCAGATTGGCCACTTGATTTAAGTCCAGCGTCTGCCCGGGGTCCATCCAATGGCGCTGCCGCGCATCTTCTAGCCGATGCGGCATCACAACGATCAGACCGCGCTCGGCACACGCTCCGACCACTCGGCGCGCTTCTATACCGTCGGCCGCAAAATCGTGATATACTGGAAATAACCGCACCCCTTTCATGCCCAACACCTCATGACAGCGTCGCAAATGCTCTTCCCACCCAGGAAAACGAGGATTGATAGTGGCCATCGGAAAAAGCTGTTTTTTAAACGGCTCCACGGCTTCTGCCAATTTCTCGTTGGCCGGCTGTACATTGCGATGCAGCGCTGCCTCGATCTGTGATACAGCCGCCGCCTTTATACCTGCCCGCTGCAAACGAGCTAATAAAGTCTGAGGTGTATTATCCCGTAAAGAGCGAAATGGCCAGACGCCCAGCCATGCATTTAAATCAAAAAAATTCATCCCACGACCTCCCGCGGCTGAGTAGGTCGCGCACCTTGAGCTGCCAAAATACGCTCTGCATTTTTCCAGAAAATCAGACTTTTGTCTTCCTCCGTCAGCGTCGCATCAATTACCTTGCCCACACTGCCCGTCATAGTGCCGTCCGTGCCAAACAACACGCTCTCTGCACCCATCTCAGCCACGGCCCATTCTACCTGCCCGTCGTCCAAATTGCTCCCACTCACATCGCAATACAGATTCGGCGAACCGTGCCGCATAGCTGACACTGTATGTTCCCAGTCTCCGCCGCCGCCGATGTGCGCGTGAATCAGCATCGCCTCTGGATATCGGGCGCTCACTTCCGCAAAATGTTCTCCGTGTGAAATCAGCGGCTGACTATCCAGATCTTCTCGTGCGTGCAGATATCCCGCGTGCTCCAGTATGGGCACCTTCCGCTCGATGGCCAGTTCAATAACCGGAAACACCGCCGGGTCGTTTATGCGATATTGATTGTATAGCTTGATGCCAATCATGCCGCTATCCAAGCAACGATTAATTTCGTCCAACGCCATCTGATAATGGCCGGGAATGACAAAACACATTCCCCGAATATGTTGGGGATGCCGTTTTATCGCCCTCAGTATCGTATCGTTTTCCTCCCGCACCGCTTCAACAGAGGCGATTAAACCGCCAATAATGGGCGAGGAACACCAAAACTCGGTGATCCCCAACATCTCCCCGGCCAGAATTAACTGCTCGCTAGAAACCTGCTCTTCCTTCTCATTGGCAAGATTCCAGACGTGGCAGTGCATATCAATCTTCGGATAGCGCAGCCATTCTTCAATATCCAGCTCTACCATAAATACTTTCCTTTGGGGTGCTATTTCCCCATTGCAAAATGCTCAGTCCGTAGAACGATGTATAAGAATTATCAAGGCCGGCGTTGGATACAGGTCATGTTTGTGAAAATAGCGAGGCCAATACCTCTCCTATAACAACTCCTCCGCCAAGCCGTTAAAATCCGCCACCACAGCATCCGGCGGAAATGGCCGGTCGTCATAGGGTAGCTTGTAGCGATCGACATAAACACCCCGCATCCCACAGGACCGCCCACCGACCACGTCGAACGCATTCGCCGAAACCATCAGGCACTCGCCCATTTCCAAATCTAACGTATGCGCCGCGTGTCGATAGACGCCGGGGTGCGGCTTAAAAGCGCCGACCTCCATCACCGAAATGATCGCGTCAAAATCCCACTGAATCTGATTTTTCGCCAAATGCGCGAGAAAGTCCGGCTCGCCATTGGACAACGCCACTAATTTGTAGCGCTCTGTAAGCCGCGCCAAAGCGGCAGTTACCTCGGGGAAGGGCTTGAGCTCCTGCCAGCAACACATAAAGTCGTGGACTTCGTCGGCCGACACTTCAACCTTGTTCAACTCCAACACATAAACAAACGCCCGCCGTGCCACCTCCTGGTAGCCGCTATGCCCCAACGCCATAATATTATCTTGGTATTGCTCGACCCGCTGGCGCAATCGCCACTGCGACCAGAACGCCTCCGCATCAATCTCTGCACGCTTGTCCTTTAAGAACGGATCGATAAATGGCACCAGGCTTCCTCCTAAATCGAGCACGGTACCGAAGAGATCGAAGGTCAAAGCCTGCACCGAATCTTTATACATGAATCGGACTCCCGCGGCTATTATTCCCGGCCCGCTCAATCAACAAGCGTTCCTGTTGGCTTTGCAGCACTTCGGCCTCGATGGCAACCGGGTTCCATTGCGACAACAACCGTTCCTGAAGCTCCGCGACTATGGACGCATGTTCCGGGCTGTCGGCCAAGTCGTTGAACTCATTCGGATCGGCCTCAATATCGTATAACTCTGGCGCATCGCCCAAACTATAGTTGAACTTGTAGCGCCCTGTGCGCAACATCGCCGTCGGCCTTTGCACGCCATGCGCCAAGTACTCGCAAAAGGCCTCGTCCTTCCACCCCCCACCCTGCCCCTGCACCAACCCCAATAAACTATCGCCGTCCAAGGGCGCGACGCTTTCTGCCCCGGCGACATCGACCACCGTCGCCACCAGATCCACCAGCGACACCGCGTCACCGATGCGCTGCCCGCCGTCGATCTGCCCCGGCCAGCTGATCTGTAGCGGCACCCTCGACGAAGCTTCGTATAAACTCGACTTGCGCCACATCCCGTGCTCACCGTTCATCTCGCCGTGGTCGGAAAAATGCACCACTATTGTATTGTCGCGTTGCCCCGTTTCCTCTAGCACCTGCAATAGCCGGCCGATTTTTTCGTCGAGATAAGTGATCAATCCATAATACCCCGCACGCGCCCGACGCACCTGCTCTTCGGGAAAATCCGCCGCGCCGAACATCGACCGCATACGCTGGTGCACCGGGTGCTGATCTTCGAGATGCCCCTCAGGGATCTCCGGCATGTCGATCTGGTCCAGCGGGTATAAATCGAAATAACGCTCAGGCACGATCAGTGGGAAATGCGGCGCGATAAACGAGGCGTTTAACGCCCAAGGCTGCTCCCTGCGCGTCGGATCACGCAAATACTCAATCGACCGCTCTTCCACCAAGTCGTCGACCTCGATCTCGGTCGTCGTGCCCGGCCCGGCTTCAGCGACCCCACCCCACGGCTTGGCGGCCGCCGGTGTGCCCTTGCTCCAATCGGCCGTGCCACGCAACATGCCGTTCTTGGTCCATAGTTCAGCATGCAGGTCTCGCGCCAATTGCCTATTAAAGCCGTGCAGTTGATCCGGCCCGACAAAGTGCTGCTTGCCCGACAAAGTCACGTCGTACCCCACGGCCCTGAGCATATGCGCCCAGGTTACGGTATCCGACGGCAGCGGACTGGCATTGTCATACGCGCCGATCTGATTGATATAACGCCCGGTCATAAACGACATGCGCGAGGGCAGGCACAGCGGCGAGTTGCAATAGGCATTGTCGAAAGTCGCGCCTTCTTGTGCCAATTGGTCCATATAGGGCGTCTGTACCAAAGGATGCCCGTATGTGCTGCTATACATCGGCGCGTGCTCATCGGTCATGATGAGCAGAATATTCGGCCGGTCCATCATTTCTCCTCAGCTAGATAATCGATGGGGGCTTTGGAAATATCCGCAAAGCCCCCATCGGTATTTCTGCCATTTGATTAAAGACATCCAAGGGCTATTCACCCTCATTAAACCACTCACCCGTCCTCCCGCCGGAGCGGAGGGTCGGGGGCTGCCGCAGGGCAAAGCCTCCCAAAGGCCTTATGGTTGAAATCTATCGCCCCACTCCCACCGCTCGTTAAGGTGGCTCTGCCACGCCATCTCTGCGTACCTCCGCAAGCTAGTAGCGGGCCGCCTTAGCTTTGCCCGAAGGCAGCCCGCCGACCCGCAGCGCCGACGAGACACCCCCCTTAAGTCTGCGCAGGCTGCAACCCCAACAGCACCAACAACCAAGTCCGATGCCAATACGCACTATTGATATACGGATTCTCCGCCGAAGGCCAGTTGGTCCAATAGGTCTCGTTGTGCGGAATCCGGTGATACCACTGCAGAAGCGGCACCGACGGCATCTCATTCAGCCAGATCGCCATCGCCTCCCGAAATAATTCGTGTAAACGCGGATCATCCGGCGCCGTGCGCCCCATTTCATCGACCAGCGCGTCGTAGTCCGTATTCTTCCAGCGCCAGAAATGCTCCGCCGCCGTACCCGTCGGCTGCACGAAACGGCTGTGGTAAAGCCGCATCGTGAAATAGGGGTCGCGCACCGAACCCGCGTGCCCCGTGATATAGGCCCGCGCCTCGCCCTGCGACATCTGATCGTAGGCGTCCGAGATCTGGCGAAACGAGGCCTCGAAACCGGCGCGCTGCAATTGCACCACCAGCACCTGGCCGATATCCTGAAAACCGCCGAAGATATTAATCGCCATCTTCACCGTCTTCCCGTCTTTCTCCCACATCCCAGCACCGTTCTTCTGCCAGCCGCCGGCCTCCATCAACCCCGCACTCTTCTCGATATCGTAGACCCCCACCCCGGACTGCTCGATCAAATCCTGGATTCCATCGGTAAAGCGACGAATAGGCGGAAAGGCGGGAAAGGGCACTTTCGCCGGCGTACCGCTGCCCTGCCAACCCACCTCGACCAACTGGTCGCGGTTGACGGCAAAGTTGATTGCCCGCCGGACCTGCGGGTCGGAGAAAGGCCATTCGAGATTATTGAAACCCAGCGAGATCGGCCACCAGTCCAGATAACCCAGGGCGCCATCGCGCCCCGTCCAGGACGTAATCTTCGGATTGCCCTCGACCATCGAACGAATATTCGGCGGACGCGAATCGCCGCAGGAATCGAGTTGGTTAGCCAGCATCAATTGTACGCGCTTGGCCTCATCGACATAGGGCAGGAAAATCAGCCGCTCCACTTTGGGCGCGGCCTTGAAGCCTATCTTGCTCGCCCACCAGTCGTCGCGTAGGTCCCACATGCGCTGCTGCGGTGACGAAAGCGCCAAGCGATAGGGCCCGCTGACCACCGGCCAGCCCTTGGCGAGGTCAAGATTCTTAAAGACCTCAGAATCTTGCCCATCCCAGATGTGCTTGGGCACGATCGGTACGCCATTATCGAAATTGTGGGTAAAATACGTAAAGACGAAACGTGGGTTCGGGGCGGTCAGGCTAATGCGGGCGGTCAGACTATCGACCGCTACCGCCTCTTTCACCCAAGTGTTCATGTCGGTCGAAAAGAGCAACAGCGGCACGTTCGCCTTGAGCATATTGATCGTGAAAACCAAATCGTGCGCCGTCCACGGGTGCCCGTCGCTCCATTCGACCCCCTCGCGAATATTGATGGTGATTTCGGTGTAGTCCGCATTGAACTCGTGCCCCGTCGCGATCCAGGGAATGATATTATCCTCGGCACCGTAGGCATTATAAAAGTAAAGCGGCTCGTAGAGGAACTGATAGCCGGTGCGAGAAGTCTGCCCCGGCACGTAGGGGTTGAAGGTGTCGTAGTCCTTCATCTGCCCCGCACAGGTGCCTGGATCGATGCAGTCGAGGATCAACGTGCGATTCCTCGCTACGTTTTTCAAATCGTTGGGTATGCCGCCTTCGCCACCCCCACTACAGGCGCTGAGTGCAACCGCCAATAGACAAAACCAATGCGCTTTAATTCGCTTCACTGCGACCTTGCTTCCCTTGTAAATAGCGACGTGTCTGAAAAATCGCTTGCAGCAAAAGGACTACTGGCGCAGAGCGTTTTTCAGACACGTCGCTATTTTCACGTTAATCCTGTTTCCGTTCAATTTGCGCACCCAATTCCCGCAGGCTCTTGTCGATATCCTCGTAACCCCGGTCGAGTTCCTCGACCCCGCGGATCACCGAACGCCCCTCAGCGCAGACGGCGGCGATCAGGTAGGTAAAACCGGCGCGCAGATCCGGGACCGAAATTTCCGCGCCGCGCAGGGCCGTCGGCCCTTTGATCACGGCGCTGTGGCTGTGGCCCATCGCGCCGAAGCGGCAATCGCCCCCCCCAAGACAAGTGTCGTAGATCTCGATATCAGCCCCCATCTTCTGCAACTCACTGATATAGACGAAGCGATCCTCGAAGACGGTCTCGTGGATCACCGACATGCCCTCGGCCTGGGTCAACAGCACCGCGAAAGGCGGTTGCCAGTCGGTCATAAAACCGGGGTGCACCGTGGTCTCCAGCGCGATCGAATGCAATGGCCCCTGGCGAAAGAAACGGATCCCGTCGCCCTGAACCTCGAAACCGCCGCCCACCCGGCGCAAGGCATTGAGGAACGTCAGCAAATCGCCCTGGTGCGCGCCACGCACGAAGAGGTCGCCGCCGGTAGCAACCGCCGCCGCACCCAACGAGGCGGCGACCAAGCGGTCGGGCATAATCGCGTGGCGGGTGCCTTTGAGCGAATCGACCCCCTCGACGATAAAAGTCCGGTCGACGTGATAGTCAATAATCGCACCCATCTTTTGCAGGAACAGCGCCAAATCGACCACTTCTGGCTCGATCGCCGCGTTGCGGATAAAGGTCCGTCCGCGGGCCAAGGTCGCAGCCATCAGCAAATTTTCGGTCGCCGTCACACTCGGATAGGGTAATGTGATATCGGCACCGTGCAAACGATCCGCCTCAACATAATAAACATCGTCGAGCGTCTCGACCCGGGCGCCCATCATGCGATAGCCCTCAAGGTGAAAATCGACCGGACGCGGGCCAATGCGGTCACCGCCGGCCGCCGGCACTACCGCCCGGCCGTGGCGATGCACTAACGGCGCCAACATCATCACCGATAGCCGGTTTTGCACCGCGAGCGCCTCCGGCACCGCAGCCACGGGCATGTCCGGTGTCTCAACCAACAGCGCCTTAGGTCCGATTTCGCTGCAGTGCGCCCCCAACGCCTCGCAGATCGCCTTGGTGATTTCCGTATCGCCGATAGCCGGTACGTTTGTGAACTCGCACGGTTCGGCGGTCAGCATCGAGGCCGTCAGCAACTTGCTCATCGAGTTCTTGGCGCCAGCGACCTCTATTTCGCCTTTCAGCGGCGTAGGTCCGTCTACAATTAGTGTTTCCATAATAGCCCTCAATATAAAACGCGGCGGACGGACAAACAAAGAAGCGGGGATCCCATATGGAATCCCCGCCAAAAATAAATCGCGCCGCCCGACTCAGCCCTGCGCCGGCTCTAACCCCAACAACACCAGCAACCAGGTATTGTGCCAGTAGGCACTATTGATATATGGGTTTTCGGCCGTCGGCCAGTTCTTCCAATAGGTCTCGTTGTGCGGTATGCGGTGATACCACTGCACGATCGGGATCGAGGGCAGTTCGGAGAGCCAGATCTCCATCGCCTCGCGGAAAAGCCGCTGCAGTTCCGGGTCGTCGGGCGCGGTCTGCCCCATCTGGTCGACCAAGGCGTCATACTCGGGGTTCGACCAGCGCCAGAAGCGCTCGGCGTGCGTGCCGGTCGGCTGGACAAAACGGCTGTGGTAGAGCCTCATCGTGAAATAGGGGTCGCGCACGCTGCCGCCATTACCCATCAAAAAGGACCGCGCTACGCCCTGTGCCATGCGCGAAAACACGTCGGAGGTCATGCGAAAACTCGCGTCGAAGCCGACCTGCTTGAACTGCGCCGCCATCACCGGCGCCAGATCGGTGAAGATGTCGAAGATATCGATGGCGATCTTGATGCGCTCGCCGTCCTTGGCCCAGAAGCCCTCGGCGTCCTTAGCATACCCTTTGCGCTCCATAATGGCCGCGGATTTGGCCGGGTCGAAGACACCGATCTCGTATTTTTCGATCAGATCCTGGATCTGATCGGTGTATTTGCGCATCGGCGGAAAATCCGGCAGCGGCAAATGCGACTTTGTCCCGGCCCCCTGCCAACCGATGGCCACTAGTTGGTCACGATCGATCGCGTAGTTGACCGCGCGGCGGATCTCCGGATCGTTAAAAGGCGGTTCCAGGTTATTAAAACCTAGACACACCGGCCACCAGTCGAGATAGCCGTACGGTAGTTCGCGCCCGGACCAGGTGGAGACGTTGGGGTTGGAATCGAGGATCGAGCGAATATTGGGCGGTCTGATATCCAAGCTGGTATCCATCGTGTTGGATATCAAATTTTGCACCCGTTTCGTTTCTTCCATATGGGTCAGATAAATGATCCGCTCCACCTTCGGCATATCGCGGAAACCCACCTTCTGCGCCCACCAGTCGTCGCGCAAATCCCAAACCCGCTGCTCCGGCACTGAAATCGCGATCTTATACGGCCCGCTGACCACCGGCCAGCCCTTGGCGAGGTCGAAGTTTTTGAAATTATTGGGGTCCTGGCCTTCCCAGATGTGCTTGGGCACGATCGGTATGCCATTGTCGAAGTTGTGGGTAAAATAACTGAAGACAAAGCGCGGGTTGGCCTTGTTCAGCGTGATCTTCGCCGTCAGGTCATCAACGGCGACCGCCTCTTTCACCCACGCTTCCATATCGGTGGAGAAAGCCAACTCCGGCGCATTGTCCCTGAGCATATTGATCGTAAAGACCAAGTCGTGCACCGTCCACGGCTGCCCATCGCTCCACTCAACCCCCTCGCGGATCGTGATGACAACTTCGGTATAATCGGCGTTGTACTCGTGCCCGGTGGCGATCCAGGGGATAATATTCTCGCCCTTGTTGTCATAGGCATTGTAGAAATACAGCGGCTCATAGAGGAAATTCCACCCCGTGTTCGACTTACCGATCAACAGATACGGGTTAAACGTATTGTAATCCTTAATCTGCCCGCCGCAGTCCTGCAAGTTGGAACAATCCATAATCAATGTGCGATTCCGCGGAATGTCCTTATGCTCTCCCCCGACTCCTCCTCCACCACAACCAAGCAACATCCCCACCGCCAAACACGATAGCCATCGCTTCATATCACTTCCCTCCTAAAAAATGGGCCTTAAGCGGCACGACCAGCACAACCTGAGGGCAGCCAAGGGGTGTTCTCAAAGCGGATTATATCGCCTCTTTTTACAGGAAAGCAAAAAGGGGTGATATCCCTCAGAGCCGACCAATGACAGTCGGCGAGAATGAGCGAAAACACCCCTTGGCTGTCCGTGCAAACCTGCGTTTTACCGATCGCGCTCCCGAAAGACCTCGTGCAGATCATTGCCCTGTAACACCGGCGACTCCTCGTATAAAAAACAAGAAACCGCCCGCTCCCCCTCGGTGCGAAAAAACGGCGGCGGCTCCTGGCACTTGTCCATCGCAGCCGGACAACGCAACGCATAGGGGCACCCCGAAGTATGCACCTCGGCGTCCAGGTCCTCAACCTCTTTCTCCTCTATATCTTCTTCGATCCACCCGCTACCCGGCACAGGCACCGGAATCGATTGAATCAACTCGCGCGTATAAGGGTGTTGCGGATCCTTGATCACCTTCTCGGTACTACCCGCCTCGGCGACCGCTCCGTGGAAGAGAATGATAATATTCTCGCTGACCTGGTAAGCCGTCGTCAGATCGTGCGTAATATAGATGAAGGAGATGCCGAAGTCCTTGTAGAGCGTGTGCAAGCCGGCTAGGATCGTCGCCCTGAGCGAAGCGTCGACCATTGAGACCGGCTCGTCGGCGATGATCAGCTTGGGCTTGAGCAATAGCGCGCGGGCGATCGTGATGCGTTGGCGCTGGCCGCCCGACAACTGGTGCGGATAGCGACCCAGTGTCTCTTCGGGCCTGAGCCCGACGGTGCGCAGTGCTTCCTGAATCTTTTCGTAGGCTTCCGTCTTCGACGCAGCCAAGCCGAATTTATAAATCGGCGTGGTCAGGATATGGTCGATCTTGTAGAAGGGATTGTAGACTTCAAAGGGGTCCTGGAAGATCGCCTGCACGTCCTGGCGGAATCGCTGCTGCCCGTCCTTTTTCAGGTCACGCACGTCCTGGCCCTGGTAGAGCACTTCACCACCGCTCGGGTCGAGCACGCCCAAGAGCATCCGGGCGATGGTCGTCTTGCCGCTGCCGGACTCGCCGGCGATGGTGGTAAAGGTCGGGTTGTCGGCGTCAATCGACAGCGAAAAATCATTACAGGCGACCGTCTCGCTGACTTCGCCGCCAAAAAGCTGACCGCCGCCGTGGTATACCTTGCGGATATTGCGCGCCTCAAGAAGCGGGGGCATGTTGATCCTCCTCGTGCAATAGGCACGACACCAACTGATCGGCGGCGACCTCCTTGAGCTGCGGTTCGACGCTCTTGCAGCGGTCTATGGCTTTCGGGCAACGCGGATGGAACAGGCAACCCGTGGGTGGGTCCAACAGCGACAACCCAACGCCGGGAATGCCCCTGAACTCGCCCTTGATCTCAAAATTCGGGATGCTGGAAATCAGCAATTGCGTATAGGGATGCTGCGGATTGTGGAAAATATCCTCTACCGGCCCAACCTCGACGAGCTTGCCGCCGTACATAATCCCTACCCGCTCGGCGAATTGCGCCATCAACCCCATATCGTGCCCCACCAACAACACCGTCGCGTCGAGTTCGTTCTGCAATTTGCGCAGGGTCTGCATAATCTGCCGCTGCACGACTACGTCGAGCGCCGAGGTCGGCTCGTCGGCCAAGATCAACTGCGGGTTAAGCGAGATCGCCTGGGCGATACAGGCCCGCTGTTTCATACCGCCGCTCAATTCGTGCGGATAGAGCCGGGCCACTGCGGGTTTGAGGCCGACTCTATAGAATAGCTCCTCAACCTGCTTGAGCTGTGTGTGTTTGTCAGGAATTTCGCCATCTTCGGCGTGTTCGCGTATCGTCAGCATCAGCTGATCGCCGATGCGCATCACTGGGTTAAGCGAGTTCATCGCACCCTGCGGCACCATCGCCACCCTCTTGAGCCGGACCCGCCGTATCTCTTCGCGGTTGAGCTTAAGCAAGTCGGTGCCGTCATCGAGCGTCGCGCTGCCGGCGGCGATAAAACCGGGGGTTTTGATCATGCGCAATAGCGCCAGAATCAATGTCGTCTTGCCGCTGCCCGACTCGCCGACCAGACCGAAGCGCTCGCCCTTGTAGAGAGTCAGGTCGACCTCGTTGACCGCCCGCGCGATACCGCGCCGGGTCTCGAAGTGGACCTCCATCCCGCGAATATCGAGCAGGGTCTCTTTGTTGCCGCCGTTTACGCTCATACAGCTTTTCGCTGTTTCGGATTAGCCAGTTCATCTAAGCCCGCCGCGATCAACAGCAGACCGACAAAAATCAGCGCGATAAAGAAAATCGGAATCGCCCACCACCACCACATACCGCGAATCAGCGCACTGAACGTGATCGCCCAGTAAATCGTCATACCGAGGGTCGGATCATTCTGCGGGCCCAGACCCAGCGCTTCTAAGCCGACCGAAGAAAGGATCGCCCAGTTGACGGCGTTGGTGAAGTTGGCCGCCAGATAGGGCAGCAGGTTCGGAAACAGCTCTTTCCAGATGATTTCGCGGTTGTTCATACCGTTGAGCTTGGCCATCTGCACATAGGCTCGCTCGCGCATGGTCAATACCTGCGAACGAATGGTACGGGTGGGCCACATCCACGCCAGCGAGGCCACCACAAGCGCCATAATATTGACGCTGATCTCCTCGCGGATCGTCGAGGCGATCGAAACGAGGACCACTAGGCCGGGCACCGTTAAAAGCGTATCGACCGTGCCGCGGATCGCGGTGTCGATCTTGCCGCCCATATAACCACTGGTAAAGCCCAGGAAGACCCCCAGGCTCATGCCCACCGTTCCAGCCAGCAGACCGATGCGCATCGTCAACGGCACGCCGACGATCATAACAGCCAATAGGTCGCGACCCGCATCGTCGGTGCCAAAAGGATGCTCCCACGAAGGCTCCTGCCTGGGCGTCGTCGCCAGCGGCTGCGCCTTGTCGGTATCGACGAAAATCGGGCCCAATGCCCCGAAAAGCACGACCAACAGGATCATGCATATGCCCGCGGCTAACATCGGACTCTCGCGCAGGTAATAGAATATTTGATTAAGGCGATGCATATCAGTTTTGCCGGGTGTGGGAAATCCGCGGATCGAGCAGCGGGTAGAAGAAATCCATCAACATCGTCACCAAACCAATCGACATAATGAGGATCAGGACCACCCCGTTAATAACCGTGTAGTCGGAGGCCTGTATCGCCTGGAAGAGCACCGTGCCGATGCCCGGATAGGCGAAAATCACTTCAACGATGACCTGCCCGGCCACGACATTGGCCAGCGAAAGACCCAGCGCCGTCAGTTGCGGCAGCATCGCGTTGCGCAGGCCGAAGCGAAAAAAGATCGTGCGATTGCGCAGGCCATTGGCCTCGGCCAGCGTGATATAGTCTTCGCCCGAGGTAGTCACCATCATCCCACGCATGCCCAAGGCCCAAAAACCGACCTGTTGCATGACGATCGCCAAGGCCGGTAGGACCGAGTGGTGCAACACATCTAAATAGAAATCGACGCTGGCAATCGCCAGCCTGCCCGGTGAGTATCCCCCCGACAATGGGAAGAGCTCTAACTTTAGACCGAGTATATAGAGCACGATCAGCCCAAGCAGATAGGGTGGGATCGCCGAGAGGGTCATCAACGGCACCGCCATATTGCGCACAAAACGCGGCGCGGAAGGCCAAGCGGAAAGCGCGCCCATCAACGTGCCGAGGGCGAAGCCGATCAATACCGAGACCAGCATCAGCCCGATCGTCCAGGGAATGGCGTTGCCGACCATCTGCCCAACACGCGCTGGGTAGTTGGCCAGCGAGTAACCCAAATCCAGGGTGAACGTGTCGCCAAGGAAATTGAGGTACTGCACGTAGAGCGGTTTGTCGAGGCCGAATTTGACCTGATAGGCCTTGACCATTGCTTCAATGCCGTCTTGGCGCAATCCACCGCTGGCGGCTAGCTGACCGAGCTTTTCGCGAATGGGATCGCGGCCCGTACCTAGACGCGGGACAAAAAAATTAACGCTTGCTGCCGCCCAGACCACAATGAGGAAGAGGGCAACGCGTTTTACTGTGTAATTCCAGGACATGAAAGTCGTATCGAGTGACGTTTAGAAGAGTTATAACAACGCCAAAAATACAGCAGATGTCAAACTTGATTATTCAACTTCGGTTGGGTCCGTTTCTTCTAGATCGCTCACCGCATACCCGTCATTCCGGCGCACGACCAGCAATCGATTCGACGGCAGATCGGCGATTCGCGTCACACCGCCGTCGGGCCACGTGACCTCCACCTGTTCGACGCGCCCATTTTTGTGCAGGCCAAAATAAAGCCGGGTGTCGTTGTGCCCCAAATAGCTCGACGCCCCGTTGACCGTGCGTGTCTGTGTACGTCCACCCGTCGTCAACCGCACCCGTGCGCCCAACCCGTCCCGATTGGCTCCCGCGCCCTGCAATTGCACCGCCAAATAATTCCCCAAGGCCCCATCATTGCGCAAAAGCGTCGGACTGTCGTCGATATTCGTTATATATAAATCTAGATCGCCGTCCTGATCGTAATCTCCGCTGATCGTCCCTCTGCTCGATTTTTCCACCGTCAAACCGGGGCCACCATCAACGGCGGCAAACACGCCGGCGCCCGAATTAACAAAGAGTTGGTTGCGTTGGCCATAGCGCCCCCCGGCCGACGTCTCGTCGACTTGCGGGTAAACGTGGCCATTGGCCGCGAAGAGATCGAGATCGCCGTCGAGGTCGAAGTCGAAGAAGCGCGCCCCCCACCCAAGAAAACTCACCGTCGGTGCCGCCAAACCACTCTGTGCCGTGATATCCGCAAAAGTCCCGTCGCCCAGGTTTTCGTAAAAAGTATTGGTCTCGCCATCGAAATTCGTCACGTAGAGGTCCGCGTCGCCATCGCCATCGCCGTCGCCCGCGTCAACGCCCATACCCGACTCAACTTCCCCATCGCCATTGTAGGCTACGCCCGCCTCGACCGCGATATCGACAAAACGCACGTTGGTGCCCGCGCTATCGCCATCGTTGCGGAAAAGCACATTCGGCGTTTCATCGTTGGCGACAAAGAGGTCCGCGTCGCCATCGCCGTCGAAGTCCTCGGGCACCACCCCCATGCCGAAATTAAAATTGGCGGTCGCCACGCCCGACGAGAGCGTGACGTCGGCAAAAGATCCATCGTCGTTGCGATAGAGCCGGTCCCGCCCACCCTCCATACCCTGCGGACCGCAAAAGACCCGCAAGCCGCCCAAATAAATGCAGGGATCTTGCAACTCGGGATCTTGCAATAATGGTTCGATATCAAAGACCACATAATTCGCCACATAGAGGTCGAGGTCGCCGTCTAAGTCGTAATCAAAAAACGCCGCGCTAGCGCTAAAGTCCTCGCCCGCAACACCCGTTTGCGACGAAACATCGAC
>Ga0233433_10002008_pt1 | contig 18375 bp, 14 predicted proteins | sample SI_122_August201_5_FD_179868 | JGI IMG/M metagenome (GOLD analysis project Ga0233433, IMG submission 179868) | Seawater microbial communities from Saanich Inlet, British Columbia, Canada - SI_122_August2016_100_MG | ecosystem: Environmental > Aquatic > Marine > Inlet | place: Canada: British...
ACGACTTAATTGTGGATAATTTTCAGGCTTTGGCTCAAGCGTTTGGAGCCTTAAAAGTTTAGGTTGAAACTGGTAAATAGTTTAATTTCCAGTGGTGTTAATGATGTCCTATGCGCACACTCTCGGGCCTGTACCCCGTCAGCCCCAGTTGGACAGGGTAGTCTGATTGCCTAAGAGATGGTTTTAACTCATCGTTAACCTGAAGAAGAAACGATGATGACAGACAGGGCGTTAATGCTGCCTATACTCATCAGTTGGAATGACGTTCACGAGCATGGTCGTGCTGGTGGCCCTTGGGATATGCCACAGTGACCTGGCAACATATAGCCATGGCCATGTTGGTGCTGTTAGCACCTGCCGTTCGTAGCCTTCTACCACCAGATAAGTTCTTTACTTTGATTTTGCTGGCGTCTTCATTCATGGGTCTATGGGTGCTGGGGTGGATGAAAGACGGTAACCGTCGGAAGGGACCATCCATATTGGAACATCATAGGAAATACAAGAAAGTGACTACAAAGTACGTCGTGGACTACATGGAAAGCAACTTCCTTTATGATAATTTATATATGGGGATATGTTGTGCAGTGTTAGTGTTTTTGATCGTATCCTGAAACAGATTCGTTGTAAAAGGGTATCGATGCCCAGTCCAACGTTTTTTATATTTGGAGAATTTTCTAATGACATCAATTAAAAGCATTAAAACAACGCCACTTTTGGTCCGAGACAAGGTTCCTTATGTTTGGGCGCAAGGCGTAACCTATGGTGCAGAAGTGATTCTGATAGAGATTCAAACTACAGATGGAGTATCAGGCTACGGTGAAAGCATCGGAGCCCCTTTAGCGGCAGCGGTAAAACCACTTATTGATATGGCAGCCCAACATCTGATTGGTGAGAGTGTTTTCGACAATCGTCGTCTTATGGCGCAATGTGCTCAGTCCATATTTCAGCTTCATGGTATCGGGAGAGCTTCCGGATTGGGTCAACAAGTCCTTGCTGGACTAGAAATGGCGATGTGGGACGCTGCGGGTAAAACAGCCGGTTATGCCGTTCATGAATTACTTGGGGGAAAAGTCCGAGAAGAGATCGAATACTTTGGCTTCATCCAGGGTGATACCGCAGAAGAACTGGCCAGTCACGCGGCAGATCTAGTTAAGGAAGGTCATCATGTTATCTATGGGAAGGTTGGTAGGGGAGAACAACAGGATTTCGAGATAGTGCGTCAAGTCCGTGCAGCAGTCGGAGAATCTGTCCGTCTTCGATTTGACCCAAACGAGGCCTGGGACCCACTAACAGCGGTCAGGATGATCCGGAAATTAGCATCCTATGATATCGAGATGTTCGAGCAGCCTTGTGATCATCGTAGTTTGCAAGCATTGAGACAGATCAGAGAAAACAGCCCAGTCGCAATTGCTGCAGACCAGTCTGTGTTTAATGCCGCCGATGTATACAACGCAGTTAGGATGGGCGCGGCGGACCTCATTGTTCTAGGACTTCACGAGACAGGTGGTGTTGTGCCCTTCATAGAAGCAGCTGCTGTTGCTGCAGCTGCTGGCATCAACATATGCCTCCATGGAGTCCACGAAACAGGTATTACAACCTGCGCCGCAAACCATGCAGCCGCAGTGATTTCAAATCTTGATGATGGCAATCAATATATGAATCACCTCTTAGCATTTGATATCATTTCAAGTCCTCAACTGAGTCTGGTTGATGGTCGATTGCCGGTTCTAGCAGGCCCAGGATTTGGATTTGAAATCGACACGGATGCGGTTGCCAAAGCTGCAGAAGAATATCAAGCAAGCTTGTAACGAATCCAGGTTAGGAAATGTTCTCTTTGTATCAGAGATACGAAATCAGAAATAGCAACTAACTTAAGCTGTTGTACTGGCGGTCCTAACGGCACTGCTGATCTCTTCATCTGATCTTCCTCCGGGCTATCGGACACCGAGTTAAGGATTTTATACTGAATCTAAACGAGGTGTCAGATGAGGAAGCAACGCAGGAAACACACACAGGAATTCAAACGAGAAGCGGTTGGATTGGTGGTGGATCACGGCTATAGCTGTGCCGCCGCGGGCCGTAGTTTGGGCGTGAATGGAGCGATGGTTGGACGCTGGAAGAACGAACTGGAAAGTGATGCGGCAGAAGCATTTCAGGGCCAGGGTAAACGCACAGCCGAGCAGCAGCGTATTCATGATCTGGAAACGGAGAACCGCCGGTTACGGATGGAGAAAGAGATCTTAAAAAAAGCCACGGTGGATTCAACTGGTCAATGCAACACACAATACTGGATGAAAGATTACGGGGTGTGTGTAATGACTCGATTGGGAAGGCCTGGCCGGTGACACTCATGTGTGGCGTTCTCAGCATATCAAGGAGCGGATACTACGCTTGGAGCGGGCGCATGCCGAGCCGGCGAGCAAAGGCGAATCAGGGATTGGATAAGCAAATAGGTCGGATATTTGACCTCCACCGGCAACGTTATGGCGCACCTCGTATTACCGAGGTATTGCACGATGAGGGCATTGTGTGCAGCGAGAACCGCGTTGCGCGAAGAATGCGGGTGCTGGGACTGAAGGCCGTACAGGCGAAGAAATTCAGAGTCACCACCGACTCGAATCACTCCATGCCTGTCGCGCCGGATCTGATCGAGCAAGACTTTAGTGCCGCGGCGCCCAACCAGCAATGGACAAGTGACATCACTTATATCTGGACCGACGAAGGCTGGATGTATCTTGCCGTGGTGATGGATCTGTATTCACGAGCGATCGTGGGCTGGTCGATGCACCGACGAATGACGCAACAACTAGTCTGCGATGCATTGGTCATGGCATTGTTCCGCCGCCACTTCCCTAGGGGCGCGATCATTCACTCTGATCGTGGCAGTCAGTATTGTTCCAAACGATATCAGCGATTGATTAAGAACAACGCTCTGCGTTGCAGTATGGGGCGCAAAGCCACCTGTTATGACAACGCCGCGATGGAGAGTTTTTTCACACGCTGAAAGTTGAACTCGTTCACCGAGAACGATACGAGACTCGCCGCATGGCTAAGTCCAGTATCTTTGAATACATCGAAACGTATTACAATCGGCAGAGAAAGCATTCTGCTATCGGACATCGAATACCGATGTTATTTGAGCAAGCCGCTTAACCCCGTGTCCGAAGTCACGGGGGAGGATCAAATGGGCATGGGCAAAGTTGGTTAAGTCAGATTCCATTCTGTGTAACTTCGACACAGTTAGTGTTGTCGAAGTACAGTTACGAGAGGAGCACTTAACAGCCAGAAAGTCTGATCTAGAGTGGTTGATTCGACTAAGACTGCAGAATGATTAATCGATGCTGTCTCATGAAGATGTGAGTAGATAAGAATTCTGGAAAAAGTTTGACTGGGACTTTGATGGATTCGAGGCGAAGGGTCGCAGGCGATTTATCCTGGGTCCGAGTATCCAGTTTGAATCAACTGTTTCTTGCCTCTTCTTATGGACTCTCATTTTAGATTGATCTTGTAAGCGTTGTGGGCCAGTCGACTGAGGGCAGCATCGGCCAAGCCCATTGCTACAGTGCTTAGGCTTCGCTTTCTTAGACACGGACCGGTCTCCAGGTAGCGACCGATTATTTTCACAATTTGAAATCCTGTTCTTCAAACGAAACCATTTGGTTCTTGGGACATCAGGATGTCGAGCATCTTATACAACTTAGTGTTCTTGCTGCTGGTTCTTGCGGTAAGTTACCTGTTTGATCTGACTATTATTTCAGCAGTGCTATGGTGTATGCCGCTTATCCCTGCATGGTGGCTGGTAACTAGAGAGGCGCGTATAAAGACTAACGCCAACGCCCTGAATAACGCTTTCCCTTGCTCGGATCAGATCCCTCGTAAAGCACCCTGCGTTTGATCTCGGCATCGCGTCGACAGAGATCGAAATCTTCTTCAGCGAGACGACCTCTTGGCGGACCCGCTATCGTGAAATGTCCATAATGATCCTCCCCACTGACCAACGCCACCAGGGAATGGTCGCCACTGTTTTGTTTCATCGACGTCGAGATAAATCGTATCGCAGATCCGATTCGCCGATCCACCGTGGTATTCGGACCCGATGAATGGAATAGATGCCCATGGTGCAGCGAGGCCTGCCCAGTCTGAAGAACTACATCTACACCATCTCGGTCATCGACCTCCACGGCAATCTCCTGCCCACGTGACAAGAGGTTATTATCGTCATACGTATCGGTGTGAGGCACGATCTGCCGTGTGTGGCTACCAGGCACAAAACGCATGCAACCGCTTTCGATAGTTGATGGTGACAATGCAACCCAGGCTGTGATCTCGTTGACACTATCCAGGCCCCAGTAATTGAGATCCTGGTGCCAGGTAACGATCTTGGGTGAGTCTGCTTCTTTAATAAAAAGCCCAGAACTCCAGACCATCAAGTCGAGACCCAGGATAGGCGTAACGACATCAATCAGTCTAGTATTTCTAATCAGTCGATCGAAAGACGGGAGCAACCTGTCGGGGTAGGAGCGCAGTAACATGAGTTTTTCCGGATCGTCTGCAAGATCCGACTCCGCCAACTCTAAATCATCACGGATCTCCTGAGCCTCCGACGCACTCACCACGTCTACTGGAAACGCAAACCCATCGCGTTCGTACGTCTGGGCTGCGGCTTTTAACATCATCTACTTAGTCTATCTGTATAAAACAAATTATTGAACGTCGGTGAATCAGACCGGCCCACGAATTGGGTGTGTAACGGATTGCTGTCACGATGCGGAGGGCCTCTGTAAGGGCGATGGCTCGCGATGCCCAGTAACCACCGAATACCAGTGCTACCAATTTGGGTATACGAGCAATTGGTATTGTACATATTCGTAGTTTTCAACGTAGAAACAAATAAGAAAGTCGAGGCAGCGAATAAAAGACGGTCGCAGGTAAGGCAAAACAAGATTGACCGGGTGCGGTTGCTAACCCCCTCATTCATCTCAACCGCCTTACCAAATCCTCGGCCCTTAAATGCGTATAGCGCATCAACCTCTAACCACAAAATTTGTCCAGTACATATGGATAGATCGACTCGTTTGCCAGTAACTACATTTATCTATCCATTTGGACAATCCTGACGCTAGTTGACCTACACCCCCCCCTTCTAATCCACCTGGGTCGACTTACATCCAACCAAATCCAGCACTTTAGACGGTAACTTTGACGGTAGCTATTTGGGGATGGCGTAACTTTCTTCAATGATTCAATAACTTAGAAATCACTTCGAGTCCTTCCGGGCCCACCATCTTTATCCTACGCCTACTTTCACCCAGCACCAGGCTTCTTCAGTGATTAACTGCACCGACAAGCGGTGAACTCAAACTAGAGAAAAATAAACCCTTATTTCGATTAATTTCTAGTGCCAAAGCTCTAGATAGTTGGGTTCATAAAGGTTGAATTTCGGCTATTTCAGACTGTAAGGAACTAAATTAGTGAACCTACATTTTCTGTACATCTGGACAACGGAAGAGTATGGTTTTGATCGGCTCAATGATTTGACGAGATCCGCTATCAAAGCGAAATTATTTCAGGAACAAGGAGGAAACCGTGAAGACAATATCTCACTTCATTAAGACTTTAGTTGTCTCGCTACTTTTCGTAATCCCCACCGTATCCTAGGGGGCAACCATTGGTAGTGATGGCGCGTCACGCTGTGGCTTTCCTACGACGAGCTGACTAAGTCCACTAACGCCGATGGTGACACTATTTCCGCGGTAAATACCTGCCAGGTTGATCCAGATCACATCCCTACTTTCAGATTTGTCGGAAAATACAGCCCACGATTCGGCGCAAGGCGCCTTAACCAAAGAGGAAACATACTTCATTCGCTGGTCGGATCAACGTCATCCAGAAACAGGCGAGAAGTAGCCAAGTTGCAATGCATCCCGATCTGATTATTGTTGGTGGCGGACCTGCTGGACTGGCCTTTGCTTTATCTCTGGCCGGAACGGGTCTTCGTATCACGGTTATCGAAACACATCCGGAGGAGGAGCTGGCGAACCCTCCGTTTGATGGCCGCGACATTGCCCTTACCCATGGTTCAAAACGTATCCTGAGCGAACTGGGTATCTGGGAGCGCCTCCCGCGAGATCAGGTTTTCCCGATCCGCGATGCGAGAGTTCTGGATGGTTATTCCCGGTACGCTCTAGAGTTCGGTCACCAGGAAGCCGGAGTCAATGCCCTTGGCTTTTTGGTTTCCAATCACCTTATACGTCGAACTCTCTACGAGGCCGTGTCGGCTACCGAAGATGTGCTGCTCCAAACCAACCAGACCGTGTCTTCAGTGCACCCTGAGGAAACCTCTGTCACCGTGACGAATTGCAGTGGGCACAGCCTTAAGGCCTCGCTTCTCGTTGCAGCCGACAGCCGGTTTTCGAGTATGCGCCGCCGGGTTGGCGTCGCTGCCCGTCATCGTGATTTTGGGCGTGCGGCTCTGGTCTGTCGTATGAGTCACGAGCACGACAATTCGGGAATCGCGAGCGAGTGCTTTCAATACGGTCAGACCGTTGCTGTGCTGCCGCTGACAAGCCAGTCGTCCTCAATCGTGATAACTGTCCCGACCGATCGAGCCCAGACGCTCTTGGAAATGACCACGACTCACTTTGCCGGGTGGATCAGCGCCCGGCTGGATAACCAATTGGGATCCATGGATCTGATCGGCGAACGGTTTGTCTACCCGCTGATTGCAGTTCTCGCTGACCGATTTGACGGGCCTCGTACGGCCCTTATTGGTGACGCAGCGGTGGGCATGCATCCGGTCACTGCCCATGGCTATAATCTTGGATTAAGCGGTCAGGAACTGTTGGCACGGGCTGTGTTGACTGCCCGGCATCAAGGGCAGGACATCGGCAGCCCGAGATTGCTGCAACAGTACAGTGACCGGCACCGCCGTGTCGCGCTGCCTATGTACTTCGGAACCAATGCACTGGTTGGCCTTTATACGACAGAAAATCTGCCAACGAGAATCGTGCGCAAAGCCCTGCTACATGCCGCGAATCATCTTCCGCCGATACGAAGAGTCGTCACAGACCGTCTGGTGAGTCACTAAGCACTCGAATAATGGAGCGTCAAGCAATTACTTGCTTGCATCCGCCTTTCCATCAAACCCGAGACGCTGTCCCGCATTTTCCGTCGTTTGAGCGAGGCGGGAATTTTGGAAATCGATGGCAACAGTATTACAGTGATCGATATGGGTCAGCTATTAGATCTTTCCGGCGTTTATGCGATTGATTGAGTGTCCTCGAACCATGATCTTAAGCGAACTGCAGCTGCAATTTCTGTCGGTGTTTCCTAACCGGTGCTCCATGCACGGGGTTTTCTCATCCCGGCAATTTTACAAGCCTGTTTGGCATACCCGTAGGGAAACAGGTCGAACAGCAGTTTCTTGGCTGCTTTTTTGTCCATACCATGTTCCGCTACCAGGTGCCCCGTAACGTGCCGCACATCCGGAATCACGCGGTGTTCGTCATAGTATGTGCGAACAAAATATATGATTTCCCAGTGGAAGCCTGACAGGACAATTTTTTCTTCTTCCGCGAAACTGATAGCCACTTCGCTTGTCCAGTCCGCCGGATTGGTCAGGTAACCCTCGTCATCTTTGTCCGTATCAGTTGAAACTGGCGCATGTGATTCCGAAGCGCTTCCCAATTTTCCCCGACTGACTGTTGAGCTGGTTTTGGAGCTAGGTTCTTCCATCAGATCCTGCTTGCTAGTTCAAATTCTAAAGGGGTAGTAAAGCGTGTTTGGTATTCTCGTTACATGACCAAGATCAATTCTTTCGAATATTGTTCCTATAAAAATCGGGTATTTTTCGAGGGACCCGGATCCAAATAAAAACAGGCCTTTCTTGATGTCTGTCAATTACACACGTCCCGAACGGGTTTAAAGTCACCCCCGTTCCGTCATTTCATAAATTGATATTCATTACCAAATGCACGCAATCGATTCAGTCTCCAAATCTGATCAATACAGGGCCCTTGGCCTAAGCACATTTGTTTTTACGGTCTGTTTTGCAGTCTGGACCATTTTTTCCATTATTGGGGTCAAGATCAAGCAGGACCTTGGATTGAACGATACCCAGTTTGGCCTGCTCGTGGCGACCCCGGTGCTCACTGGTTCCATCAGTCGGATTTTTCTCGGGGTATGGACGGAACAGTATGGCGGCCGGATCATGTTTCCCTTGCAGATGCTCATCACTGCTGTCGCAGTTTGGTTGCTGACCTCAGTTCAAACTTACGAGATTTTCTTGCTGGCAGCACTGGGTCTTGGACTGGCCGGTGGATCTTTCATTGTGGGTGTTTCCTATGTTTCCAGGTGGTTTGATAAGGAACACCAGGGAACGGCCCTCGGAATATTCGGTGCCGGGAATGTGGGCGCAGCCGTCACCAATTTCGCCGCTCCATTCCTTGTGGTGGCTATCGGATGGGACGGAACTGCCAGGGTATATGCCATTGTTCTGGCGATCACCGCAGTGCTGTTCTATATCCTCAGCAAGGACGACCCCGTATTGGCAGAGCGAAGAACCACCGGCAAGGCAGCCGTATCAATAGCAGACCAGCTCACACCGCTCAAAGATATCCAGGTCTGGCGCTTTGCTACCTACTATTTCTTCGTGTTTGGTGCATTCGTGGCATTGGCGTCCTTCCTGCCGCGGTACTACGTTGGCGCCTACGAACTCGAACTGACAACAGCGGGTGTATTGGCAGGACTCTATTCTTTGCCGGGTTCAGTATTCCGGGCATTGGGTGGATGGATGTCAGACAAATGGGGCGCGCGGGCAATCATGTACCTGACGGTCATCGTGTCCCTGGCTTGCCTGTTTCTCATGAGCTATCCGAAAACCCACTATGCCGTAGTCGGTATTGTGGCGCCTATCGAATTTGAGTTCGGTATTGGTCTGAAATTCTTTGTTGCCCTGACGGTTATTCTGGGTTTTGTGATGAGCCTGGGCAAGGCGGCGGTCTACAAGCATATCCCTGTTTACTATCCCCATCATGTTGGATCCGTCGGCGGTCTGGTGGGAATGATCGGTGGCCTGGGCGGATTTTTCCTTCCCATTGCATTCGGATTGTTGCTTGACTTTACCGGCGTATGGACAGCACCTTATATGCTGTTGTTCCTGCTGGTTGCTGTGTCAACAGTATGGATGCATGTCGCAATCAGGCGAATGGAAAGAGCCCGTCATCCCGCCCTGCTGGACGAACGTCACCTTTCTGACCTGCCGGCCCAACCCTACCCAGCTCCAGATCAGAAAGCGGTTGCCGGCGCTTCGGCTGCAGACGGTTCTGCAGTCCAGGGCCAGCCTGCACGTTAAGGCAGCAAAACTCGATTCGAACAATCAACTATTTCAAAACTAGAGGTTCAAAATGGCAGCTTCAGTAACTTCGGCAGCACAAACGGGCCGCACGCTCAATGATTGGCGACCAGACGATCAAAGCTTCTGGGATCAATCAGGAAAATCCATTGCTAAACGAAATCTCTGGATTTCGATTCCCTGCCTTCTGCTTGCATTTTCAGTGTGGATGGTATGGAGCGTCGTCGTGGCGAAACTGCCTTCCATCGGGTTTAACTATACGACAGACCAGCTTTTCTGGCTGGCGGCGCTGCCAGGGCTCTCAGGTGCCACGTTGCGAATCTTTTATTCGTTCATGGTTCCCATTTTCGGAGGGCGGCTCTGGACTGCGCTTTCAACGGCGTCACTTCTGTTGCCGGCTATTGGTGTCGGCATAGCGGTCCAGAATCCGGATACTTCCTACACTTTCTTCCTGTTGCTGGCGCTGTTGTGCGGATTTGGTGGGGGCAATTTCGCCTCCTCCATGGCGAACATTGCGTTCTTCTATCCAAAGAAAGAAAAAGGCAACGCCCTTGCGTTGAATGCTGGTCTTGGCAATCTCGGCGTGTCGGTGATGCAGTTCGTCGTTCCGCTGGTGATTACAGCCGGTGTGTTTGGCGCAATTGGCGGTGCACCTCAGGTGCTCGAAGACGGAAGCAAACTCTGGCTGCAGAATGCCGGTTTCATCTGGGTTCCGTTTCTCGTCGTATCGGCGATCGCTGCCTGGTTTGGTATGAATGACATCGCTGATGCCAAAGCGAGCTTCAAGGAACAGTCGATCATTTTCACGCGCAAGCACAACTGGATCATGTGCATCCTCTATACCGGCACCTTCGGCAGTTTTATCGGCTATGCAGCGGGGTTTCCGTTGCTCATGAAGACCCAGTTTCCGGATGTCAATGTGTTCTCCTACGCCTTTCTCGGGCCATTGGTGGGCGCCTTGTCCCGCGCGGGCACAGGGTGGATTTCGGACAAGTTCGGCGGTGGGCGGGTGACGCTGTGGACATTCCTGGGAATGATGATTGCCGTTGGTGGTGTTCTGTTCTTCCTCGGTATCAAGACCCAGCCGGGTGCATTCTGGGGGTTCTTCGCCTGTTTCATGGCGCTGTTCTTCCTGACTGGTGTTGGCAATGCCTCCACCTTCCAGATGATCCCAACCATTATGCGGCATCAGATACCGAGACTCATGCCCGAACTCGATGAGAAGGAAACCCTGCGACAGGCAGAACGGGAAAGCGCGGCGATCATAGCGTTTACATCAGCCATTGCAGCTTATGGCGCATTCTTCATTCCGAAATCTTACGGCACCTCCATCAGTATGACGGGCGGGCCTGAAGCCGCCCTTTGGGGGTTCGGCATTTTCTACGGCATCAGCTTTGTCATTACCTGGTATTGCTATGCCAGGAGAAACGCCAGCGTACCGTGCTGATTTAACGTTGCCAAAATATTAAGGAACATTACCATGTCTCAACTTCTTGACCGCCTCAATTTCCTCTCCAGGAAAGACACCGAAACCTTTTCCGATGGCCACGGTGTCACCACCGGCGAAAGCCGGGACTGGGAGGAAAGTTATCGCAAGCGATGGCAGCATGACAAAGTCGTCCGCTCAACCCACGGGGCAAACTGTACCGGGTCTTGTTCGTGGAAAATCTACGTGAAGGGCGGAATCGTCACTTGGGAAACCCAGCAGACTGACTATCCCCGCACCCGGCCGGACCTACCCAACCACGAGCCGAGAGGCTGCTCAAGAGGGGCGAGTTACAGTTGGTACATGTACTCAGCCAACCGGGTCAAGTATCCGCTGATCCGCTCCCGGTTGATTAAACAGTGGCGGGCTGCGCGGGCCACGATGACACCGATTGGCGCCTGGACGGCAATACAGGAAGATCCGGAAAAACGCTCCGACTACATCAAGGTACGTGGCCATGGCGGATTCGTTCGTGCCGACTGGGATGAGATTAATGAAATCATCGCAGCAGCGAACGCGTACACCGCAAAGAAGTGGGGACCGGACCGGGTACTCGGATTCTCTCCCATCCCGGCCATGTCCATGGTGTCCTATGCTGCGGGCTCCCGCTACCTGTCTCTCATGGGTGGTGTTTGCATGTCTTTCTATGACTGGTACTGTGACTTGCCGCCGTCATCGCCCATGACGTGGGGTGAGCAGACGGATGTGCCGGAATCTGCCGACTGGTACAACTCGGGGTTCCTGATTCTATGGGGCTCCAACGTACCCCAGACCCGGACTCCGGATGCGCACTTTTACACCGAGGCCCGTTACAAGGGAGCCCGGTCGGTGGTGGTTTCACCGGACTATTCAGAGGCCGCCAAGTTTTCCGATCTCTGGCTGCACCCCAAGCAGGGAACGGATGCCGCATTGTCTATGGCGATGGGGCACGTAATCCTGCGTGAGTTTCATATCGATCGAAAGGCCGAGTACTTCGAGAACTACTGTCGGCAGTACACGGATATGCCATTACTGGTCCGGCTTGTGCAGAAGGATGGAAAACTGGTTCCGGAAAGGTTGCTGAGAGCATCTGATTTCGAAGATAACCTTGACCAGGAAAACAATCCGGAGTGGAAAACAGTCGCCCTGGACAGTCGCAGCCAGAGCCTGGTGGTACCGAATGGCTCGGTTGGATTTCGATGGGGAGATCCCGGCAAGTGGAACCTGGAAGAAAAGGAAAGTTCAGGTGAAGACGTTGACCTGGTGATGAGCCTTGAAAACGATTCCGATCATGATGAGATTGCCAGCGTGGCGTTTCCGTATTTTGGAAACCGGGAACACGATCACTTTGAAGGCACCGACCATGACAGCGTATTGATCAGGTCAGTACCGGCCAAACGGGTTGCGCTGCGGGACGGCGACTGCCTTGTGGCGTCGGTGTTCGACCTGTTCGTAGCGAACTACGGAATAGATCGCGGGTTTGGCGATGAGTCATGTGCCAGCGACTACGAACAGAACCAGCCATATACACCCGCCTGGGCGGAAAAAATTACGGGCGTACCCAGTGACCAGATCATTGCGGTTGCCAGGGAATTTGCGTCAAACGCCGAAAAAACCAATGGCCGGTCCATGGTCATCCTCGGAGCGGGCCTGAATCATTGGTATCACATGGATATGAACTACCGCGGTATTATCAACATGCTGGTCATGTGTGGATGCATCGGGCAGTCCGGCGGCGGCTGGAGCCACTATGTGGGCCAGGAGAAGCTTCGCCCCCAAACGGGCTGGCTGCCTCTCGCATTCGGACTCGACTGGGGCAGGCCGCCGAGGCATATGAACTCCACGTCCTTCTTTTACGCGCACACCGACCAGTGGCGGTACGAGACACTGAAGATCGACGAGATCGTGTCTCCGACCGCACCGGAAGGTGACTGGGATGCAACACTGATTGACTACAACATCCGGGCGGAGCGAATGGGATGGCTGCCGTCCGCACCCCAGCTTAAAAAGAACCCCTTGGATGTGGCGAAAGATATAGAGGAGTCCGGCCAGAACCCCGGTGAATATATTGCTGGAGGACTGCGATCCGGGGAGCTGGAGATGTCCTGCGAAGACCCGGATCACGAGGCTAACTGGCCTCGCAACCTGTTTGTCTGGCGCTCCAACCTGCTGGGTTCCTCCGGCAAGGGCCACGAGTACTTCCTCAAACACTTACTTGGCACCTCACATGGCGTGCTTGGCAAGGATCTTGGAGAAGAGGGGCGCCAGCAGGCCCGGGAAGCCGAATGGCATGACGATGCACCGGAAGGGAAGCTGGATCTGCTGGTAACACTCGATTTTCGAATGTCCACCACCTGCGTCTATTCGGATATCGTGTTGCCGACGGCGACATGGTATGAGAAAAATGACCTGAACACATCGGACATGCATCCGTTTATCCATCCGCTAACCAGCGCTGCAGACCCCGCCTGGGAAGCCAGGAGTGACTGGGATATTTTTAAAGGGATAGCGGAAAAATTTTCCGAAGTTGCGCCGGAGGTGCTGGGTGTTGAAAAGGATGTCGTGCTGGTGCCGATTCTCCATGATACGCCGGGAGAAATGGCGCAGGCGACGGATGTGCGCGACTGGAAACGCGAGGATTTCGACCCAGTGCCCGGTAAAACCATGCCGAACATTGCCGTAGTAGAGCGGGACTATCCAAACCTGTACAAGCGGTTTACCGCATTGGGGCCCCTGATGGAAAAGCTGGGGAACGGCGGCAAGGGAATTTCCTGGAATACGGAGCACGAAGTCGAACTGCTTGGCCGTTTGAACGGCGTGGTAACGGAAGAGGGTCCAACCAAAGGGCGACCCAGGATCGATTCTGACATCGATGCAACGGAGGTCATCCTGTCCCTGGCACCGGAAACCAATGGTGAGGTTGCGGTCAAGGCCTGGGAGGCGCTGTCCAAAATCACCGGTAAGGATCACAGTCACCTCGCGGTGCCAAAGGAGGATGAAAAAATTCGCTTCCGGGATGTTGTTGCCCAGCCGCGGAAGATTATTTCTTCACCGACATGGTCCGGGCTGGAGTCAGAGAAAGTCTGCTACAACGCAGGCTATACCAACGTTCACGAACTGATTCCCTGGAGAACGCTTTCCGGTCGCCAGCAGCTCTACCAGGATCACTTGTGGATGCGTGTATTTGGCGAAGCCTTTTGTGTCTATCGCCCTCCGATTGATACCAAGACCGTAAACCCGGTTATCGAGGCGAAAGCTGATGGAAATCCCCAGGTCGTGTTGAATTTCATTACGCCACACCAGAAATGGGGCATCCATTCCACGTACTCGGACAACCTGATGATGCTGACGCTGAATCGGGGTGGGCCGGTGGTCTGGATTTCAGAAGATGATGCGAAAACAGCAGACCTGAAGGACAACGACTGGGTCGAGGTATACAACGTCAACGGCTCGATTGTGGCCCGTGTCGTGGTCTCCCAGAGAATGAAGACGGGTACGGTTTACATGTATCACGCGCAGGAGAAGCAGGTGAATACACCGGGCTCCCAGATTACAGGTCAAAGAGGCGGGATCCACAACTCCGTTACCCGGACAATAACCAAACCCACCCACATGATCGGCGGTTATGCCCAGCAGTCATATGGCTTCAATTACTACGGAACCGTCGGTAGTAACCGTGATGAGTTCGTCATTGTCCGGCGGCTGGACAAGATCGACTGGATGGAGGGTCCATACGTTGACCCCGCCAAATCAAAAGAGGTGTCCCAATGAAAATTCGTGCACAAGTAGGCATGGTCCTGAACCTGGACAAGTGTATCGGTTGCCATACCTGTTCGGTTACCTGCAAGAATGTCTGGACCAACCGGGAAGGTGTTGAGTATGCCTGGTTCAACAATGTCGAGACCAAGCCAGGTATCGGCTATCCAAAGGAATGGGAAAACCAGGACCGATGGAATGGCGGCTGGACGCGGAAACCAAATGGGAAGATTGAACCCAGAATGGGATCCCGATGGCGAATTCTCGCAAAAATTTTCGCCAATCCGGATCTTCCGGAGATCGACGACTACTACGAGCCGTTTGACTTCGATTATGAGCACCTGCAATCAGCAGGAGAAGTGGAGGCGACGCCAACGGCTCGTCCCCGGTCAAAGATTTCCGGGGAGCGCATCGAGAAGATCGAATGGGGTCCGAACTGGGAAGAAATCCTCGGGGGCGAATATTCAAGCCGTTCCCGGGACTACAACATGGATGGCGTAGACAAGGAAATCTACGGTGAGTATGAAAACACGTTCATGATGTATCTGCCCCGGCTTTGCGAGCATTGTCTCAACCCGGCCTGCGTTGCTGCGTGTCCGTCAGGTGCCATTTACAAACGGGAAGATGACGGTATCGTACTCATCGACCAGGAAAAATGCCGTGGGTGGCGCATGTGCGTTTCCGGATGCCCGTACAAGAAAATTTACTACAACTGGGAATCCGGAAAGTCGGAAAAATGCATTTTCTGTTATCCGCGAATCGAATCCGGTCAACCTACGGTTTGTTCTGAAACCTGTGTGGGACGTATCCGGTACCTGGGGGTCATGCTTTATGACGCTGACCGTATTTCTGATGCTGCTTCGACCAGCGACGAGCAAGACCTGTACCAAGAACAGCTGGATGTGTTCCTGGATCCCAACGATCCGGCTGTTATTGAGCAGGCACGGAAAGACGGGATTACGGAAACCTGGCTGAAAGCGGCGCGCAATTCGCCCGTCTGGAAGATGGCCATGGAGTGGAAGGTCGCCTTCCCGCTCCATCCCGAGTACAGGACGCTGCCCATGGTCTGGTACATCCCGCCGCTCTCACCGATCCAGTCTGCGGCAGAGTCCGGAAAACTGGCCATGGAAAGCAAAATGCCCGACGTCCGCTCTTTGCGGATACCGGTGCGCTACCTTGCAAACCTGCTGACAGCAGGCAAGGAAGAGCCGGTGATTTCGGCACTGGAACGCATGCTGGCGATGCGTGCCTACATGCGGTCCAAGTCCATCGACGGTGAAATCGATCACACGATCGCAGACAAGGTGGGAATGACCAACCAGATGATCGAGGAAATGTACCATGTGATGGCGATAGCCAATTATGAAGACCGGTTCGTCATTCCGACCACGCGCAGGGAGACTGCGGAAGACGCATACGACATTCGCGGCAGCTGCGGCTTTTCCTTCGGGAATGGTTGCTCCGGCGGTACGTCCGACGGAGACCTGTTCGGTGCCAGACGCAAAAAACCCATCAAGGTAACAGTCAATTCGATTAAGGAGAAAGTGTAATGATTACTATCTACAAGGTGTTGTCGGTGCTGCTCTCCTATCCCACGCGGGAACTGCAGTTGGCTGTTCCGGATTTGTTGAAAGCGCTCGAGTCCGATCCGGGAGTCAGCAAGTCCAGTCAAAAATCCATCGAAAGGCTGGCCAGGAATATCGCCGACCGGGATATTTATGATGCCCAGGAGCGCTATGTGCTCCTGTTTGATCGGACACGCTCCCTTTCCCTTCACCTGTTTGAACATGTTCACGGCGAGAGCCGGGACAGGGGACAGGCAATGGTTGACCTGAACGAGATGTATGCGGCATCTGGTATCGACATCAATACCAGTGAACTTCCGGACTACCTTCCTCTTTTCCTTGAGTATCTTTCAATCTCGAGTGCCAGCGACGCAAGTGAATTGCTGGAGCAGGTTGCCCATATCGTAGTCACACTCAGAACCCGGCTGGCTAAACGAAAGTCGGTCTATTCCGAGGCCTTCCGGGTGCTGGAAGATTATGTGGGCAGGAAACCGGATCCGGAAATTGTCATGCACCTGCTGTCCCAGGAGGAAGACGACCCGAATGACCTGGAAGAACTGGACAATATCTGGAAGGACGATCCGGTGACATTCGGGGGAAATGCGGGGGATAACGCCTGCGGGTTGGACAGGATTCGGGTCCAGGCGCGTGCTGCCCAGCGCAGGCCCGCTGAATCGCCCGGTACCACTTCAGCTGCGGAGGTATAAGTCATGGCCGATTTTCTACATACGCTGTTTTTCGGAATCTATCCCTATATTGCACTGGCTGTCCTGGCTCTCGGGTCAATCATCCGGTACGACAGGGAACCCTACACCTGGCGCTCCGGATCAAGCCAGCTGCTAAGACGAAAACAATTGATGGTTGGATCGGTTCTCTTTCACGTCGGAGTACTTGTAATTTTTGTCGGACACCTGGTTGGATTGCTGACGCCCATACAGATATTTGATGCCCTGGGGATCAGTCATGGTGCCAAGCAGGTACTGGCGATCGTCGCCGGAGGTATCGCCGGAGTGTTCGCCCTTATCGGCGCTACGCTGCTGGTTCATCGGAGATTGTTTGATCCGAGAATCCGCAGGAATTCCAGCCGGTCTGATCTGGCGATCATCATCCTGCTGTGGCTGCAACTGGCCCTCGGCCTGGCAACCATTCCGCTTTCAATGACCCACCTTGATGGCAGTGAAATGCTGCGTTTCATGAGTTGGGCACAGGGTATCTTCACATTTGATATGAATGCGGCCAGCCACATTACGGATGTCTCACCCATATTCAAACTGCATCTTTTCCTCGGCCTGACGATTTTCCTGGTGTTTCCATTTACGCGCCTGGTTCACATGCTGAGTGTGCCGATTCGTTATACCTGGAGATCCAATTATCAGGTGGTCAGGAGCCGACGCGTTTAAGCGTTACTGTAAGGACTCACAACGGAGTGAACATGAAAGTAGCGATCAGTAAAAACGATCCGGTGAATGCGGTTGAGGATGTAACGGTTAACGGTGTCCTGATTTCGGAAGACCAGATTAGCCGGGAAGCGCAGAACCACCCCGGACCTCATTGGAAAGCGGCCTGTGACGCAGCGACAAGGGCTCTGGTCATAAAAGAGTTATTGCTGCAGGAAGCCAGGTCCGGGAATGTCTGCAAAGATGCTGCATCGAAAGCATTGGAAGGAGACGAGCAGGATGAGGAGGCTTTAATCGAGGCTCTGATTCAATCAAACGTCCAGGTGCCTGTGGCAGAGCAGGACGAATGCCACCGGTACTACTGTAACAACCCGGGTAAATTCAACAGCGGCCCTTCGTTCCAGGCGAGACACATCCTGATCAGGATTGCTTCAGACGCGAGTGACGATGTTAATCGCGCCAACAGGAAAGCAAAGCAGATCATCGAGCAACTGAATAAAAGCCCTGAGCGATTTGCCGAGTTTTCCAGCCTGCACTCTGCGTGCCCATCCTCTGAATCGGGGGGTGACCTGGGAAAAATTGGCAGGGGCAGCACCGCACCCGAGTTCGAGCACGCGCTTGAAGCGATGAAAGAGGGTGAAATCAGTTCGCAGCCGGTGCGAACACGGTACGGCTTTCACATCATCGCGTTGGATACCCGTGAAGAGGGAAAGATGCGACCGTTTGAAGAAGTGAGCGAGCTCATATCCACCTGGTTAGGGGCAAAAGCATGGGCGCGGGCCACTTCGCAATACATTGCCATGCTGGCAGGCAAGGCGGACATTGAAGGTTTTGCCATGG
>Ga0233433_10002010_pt1 | contig 18363 bp, 16 predicted proteins | sample SI_122_August201_5_FD_179868 | JGI IMG/M metagenome (GOLD analysis project Ga0233433, IMG submission 179868) | Seawater microbial communities from Saanich Inlet, British Columbia, Canada - SI_122_August2016_100_MG | ecosystem: Environmental > Aquatic > Marine > Inlet | place: Canada: British...
GCTACACGGTTCTTGAGTATAAATCTATTATCCGAAAACTTCGTGCTGTTCACCCAGATATTTCTCTCACTTCTGATTTCATTATTGGCTTTCCTGGTGAAACTGAAGATGATTTTAACGCAACTATCAAATTGATTGAGGATGTGGGATTTGATGATTCTTTTAGTTTTATTTATAGCCAGCGTCCGGGGACTCCGGCGGCCGAGCTACCTGATGACACTCCGTATGAAATAAAACAAGAAAGGTTGCAGAAGATCCAGGAAAAGATAAAATGTCAGGCAAGCGCTGCCAGCAAAAGAATGGTAGGAACAGTTCAGCGTATCTTGGTAGAAGGGATCTCCAAAAAGAATTCTAAAGAACTTTGTGGGCGTACCGATAATAATCGTATGGTCCATTTTGCTGGAGACCTTACTATAACCGGCCATTTTATAGACGTTAAAATAACCTCTGCCTTATCAAAATCATTACGCGGTGAAATTGTTCGGGATACCATAGCTATACCTTCGTCTTCTGAAGGGCAGAGCCACTTCTACCAGAATTAAGATTTTTAATTAGTCATTACATTCCCTTGAGACCCAAGCCAGAAGAAATATCTTTCCCTCCAGATGATAACCAGCGCCTTGCTAACTTATGTGGGGTCTTGGATGAAAATCTTAAACAGATTGGGTCTACCCTTGATGTTTCTATCATCCGGCGCAGTGAACATTTCAGCATACGAGGTGAGGCTATTCAAACTAGGCTTGCATCATGGGCGTTAAAAAGTTTTTACAACCAGGCTAAGACTGGCCTTAGTACCGAGCAAATTCAATTAGGTTTAATTGAGATAATGAATCCACATCATCCAGCAAAGCAGGGCACTTCTAATATTGTTATCGGAGAAGAGGCATTATCAACTCTTATTACTCGCCGCAGAGATTTGCGTGGCCGGACGCCACGTCAGGTAGGATATTTAAAGCAGATTCAGGACCATGACATTACTTTCGCTATTGGTCCTGCAGGCACAGGTAAGACTTATCTTGCTGTAGCTAGCGCGGTTGATGCGTTGGAGCGAGATTTAGTAGAGCGTATAGTATTAGTACGTCCAGCAGTTGAGGCAGGTGAGAGGCTTGGTTTTCTTCCGGGTGATATGGCCCAAAAAGTAGATCCTTATTTGAGGCCGCTTTATGATGCACTATACGATTTGATGGGGCCTGATAAAACCAGTAAGCTATTTGAGCGCGGGACAATTGAGTCTGCCCCACTTGCTTTTATGCGAGGGCGCACATTGAATAAATCATTTATTATTCTTGATGAAGCACAAAATACCACGCCAGAGCAGATTAAAATGTTTCTTACCCGTATTGGGTTTGGCTCTAAGGTTGTCGTGACGGGAGATATTACACAAATTGATTTAGCAAAAAATCAGAAAAGTGGTCTGGTAGAAGCTAAACGGATTTTAGAAAAAGTGAGTGGCATTGCTTTTATTAATTTTGATGCGGAAGATGTAGTTAGGCATCCTTTGGTACAAAAAATTGTTAATGCTTACGAAAAATATGAAAACCAAGAGTAAATCTACTGGGGTTGCAGCAGAGCTAACAAGTAATAAAATAAAGTTAAGACTAGCCGTACAGTATGCCGTTAATATTTTGTCGCATCTGAAGGAGATTCCGACACGTTTCCAGCTTCGAAAATGGTTTAAAGCTGGGTTGATGCAGGATGCGGAAGTTACTATACGTATCGTTGATGAGGTGGAGGGGCGCAGATACAATCGAGATTTTCGTGGCAAAGATTATGCTACCAACGTATTGACTTTTGTATATGAAGAAACGATTCCTTTATCTGGGGATATTGTGCTATGCGCTACCATAATTGAGAAGGAAGCGAATCAGCAGCATAAAGACTTGTTGGCACATTATGCACATCTTACGGTGCATAGTGCTCTTCATTTGCAGGGTTATCTGCATGAAAGCCAAGAAAATTTGGCAATAATGGAGCAGTTGGAGACAAAAATTGTTATTAGTTTAGGATTTGATAATCCCTACCAAGAAGAGTATTAGAATACTACCGGTAGGATTTTATGTATAACATAGATGGCCAAAAAGAATTTTAATTTATACGCCTTCTTTAAAGACTATCTATAGATATTTTATTTGTAATCAGTATTGATAATTTTATATGAATGATCCTTTACCTAAACCTAAACCAAAATGGCTTGAACGCTTAAGTACACTGCTCTTGCGTGAGCCAGAAGATCGTGAACAGTTAATAGAATTGTTACACTCTGCATTTGAGCATAATTTGCTTGATTCAGATGCCTTGAGCATGATTGAAGGTGTTATGCAGGTTTCAGTAATGAAGGCAAGCGATATTATGGTGCCTCGTTCGCAAATGGATGTAATTGATATTAGTGAAACACCAGATACATTTGTTCCGCTTATGATAGAAACGGCACACTCACGCTTTCCTGTTACTGAGAATGGTAAAGACAATGTAATTGGAATTTTATTGGCCAAGGATTTATTACGGTATTACGCAGTAGGTGAGGAATTTAACGCACGTGAAATATTACGCCCCGTAGTATTTATTCCTGAATCAAAACGACTAAATGTATTGTTAAAAGACTTTCGTAGTAACAGAAATCATATAGCAATTGTTGTAGATGAATATGGTGGGGTTGCAGGGCTTGTGACCATTGAGGATGTATTGGAACAGATTGTTGGTGATATCGAAGATGAGTATGATTATGACGAGTCAGAAGATAATATTGTTCAAGAGTTAGATGGTCGTTATCGAATTAAAGCAATTACTGAGATAGCAGATTTTAATGAGTCCCTAGGTACAGAATTCAGTAATCATGACTATGATACGGTTGGTGGGCTTGTATTAAACAGGTTTGGCAGATTACCTAAGAGCGGGGAGTCAGTTGTCATTGGAGTCTTGAAATTTATAGTGCTGAGAGCAGATAGTCGCAGATTACATACGGTACTAGTTGAGGAATGCAAGCCCGAGGAGAGTAAGTGCAAGGCTTGAGTAATGAAAAATCAAGAATTGAAACTCGAAACTCGCACCAGGGCGTTATCCTCTATTTAATTTCTTCTTTTTTACTTGGCGCATTAACAGTATTAGGGTTCGCACCATTCTATCTCTTTCCTGTTCCGGTTATCACAATTGCATGTTTGCTTTATTTCTGGCGTAAGAGTGAAACACCTTTACAAGCAGCTCTGCTTGGGTTTTGTTTTGGCATGGGAATGTTTGGTGCAGGTGTCACTTGGATATATATTAGTTTGCACGAGTTTGGTGCAGTACCCATACCAATTGCGGTTCTTCTCCTGCTCATTCTTTGTTCCTACCTTTCATTATATGTAACAGTAACGGGCTGGGTGGTAAGGAAACTTCAATTTGAGGCACCATTGGTATGGGTGCTATTTGTATCCAGCTTATGGACTCTATCTGAATGGCTCCGTGGCGTGGTTTCTTTTTTTGGGTTCCCATGGTTAACAATAGGGTACTCGCAGGTCCCCTCTAGTCCGCTTGCGGGATACTCAGCCGTGACAGGAGTTTATGGCGTTTCATTAATACTTATTTTAAGTGCAGCGTTCATAAGTTTACTTTTTGAGAAGAAATTTCGTTCTTGGCGAAACATTTTATTCTTGCCTGTAATTTGGATCATTGGCCTTGGTTTGCAATTTGTTAATTGGACTGAACCGCAAGGTGAACCGGTATCTGTGAGTTTGCTACAGGGGAATATTTCTCAGGAAATGAAGTGGAGGCCAGAGCATGTTATTCAAACGATGGACACATATGCCAAGCTTGCACTTGCTAGTAATAGCCGTCTTATAATTGCACCAGAAATTTCTTTGCCATTGGCTCGTGATAAGGTTTCTGCCAATTACCTTAAGCAAATTTCTGCCCATGCAAAACAAAATAACGGAGATATTCTTATCGGAATGATTGAAACAGGGGGTAATTCAGGTGATTACTATAACTCTATGTTTAGTTTTGGCACTTCTTCTGAGCAAACATATCGTAAATTTCATTTATTGCCATTTGGTGAATTTATTCCATTGAAGCCTCTGTTTGGTTGGATTATAAATATATTGAAAATTCCGCTAACAGACTTCTCTCGTGGTGAACTTAATCAGAATCCTATGAGCCTTGCCGGGCAGAGTGTTGCAATAAACATTTGTTATGAGGATGCATTCGGTGAAGAGTTAATCTATCAGTTGCCACAAGCGACATTGCTTGCAAATGTCAGTAATGACGCTTGGTTTGGACGTTCTATTGGCCCGCACCAACACTTGCAGATTTCACAAATGCGTGCGCTTGAGACTGGTCGCTATATGTTGCGTGCCACTAATACAGGTGTTAGCGCTATTATAAATGAGCATGGCGTTGTATTGCAGCAAGCTGATGTATTTAAAGCGACTATACTAAATGGACTAGTGCAGGGATACACTGGTGCAACCCCTTATGTTCGTTTTGGAAATAGTCTGGTATTGGGATTTGTCTGGTTATCTTTATTCATTTGTTTGATCCAGATCTTTCGTGGCAGAAGAAAAACCCTGTAAAATCTATTTTTTAGATTACTGCAGATTTACTTAGGCGGTTTCATGCTTACATTCCAGGAAATTATTCTTACTTTGCAACGCTACTGGAGCAACCAGGGCTGCGTACTGCTTCAGCCATATGATATGGAAATGGGGGCGGGGACCTTCCATCCGGCGACCTTCTTGCGTGCACTTGGCCCCGAACCATGGAAATCTGCTTATACCCAGCCATCTCGTCGTCCGAAAGACGGGCGCTACGGAAACAACCCAAATCGTTTGCAGCATTATTATCAATTTCAGGTGGTAATGAAGCCGTCACCTAATAATATCCAAGATTTGTATCTTGATTCATTGCGAGAATTAAAGATAGATCTTGCAATTAATGATATTAGATTTGTTGAGGATGATTGGGAGTCTCCTACACTTGGGTCGTGGGGTTTAGGTTGGGAAGTATGGCTTAACGGCATGGAAGTAACGCAGTTTACTTATTTTCAGCAAGTAGGTGGTCTTGATTGTAAGCCAGTACTGGGAGAGATTACCTATGGTTTAGAACGCCTTGCAATGAATCTTCAAGGCGTTGAAAATGTTTTCGATTTAATTTGGGCAGATGGGGTTACTTATGGAGACGTGTATCATCAGAATGAAGTGGAGCAATCCAAATACAATTTCGAGCAAAGTAATATAACTCTTCTTCTAGAACAATTTATTATGTATGAATCTGAGGCAAAGCGCTTGCTCGAATTGAGTCTCCCTCTGCCAAGTTATGAACAAGTATTGAAGTGCTCTCATACCTTTAATTTACTAGACGCACGTGGAGCAATTTCGGTTACTGAGCGTGCGGCTTATATTGGCAGGATTAGGACTTTAGCTAGATTAGTCGCTAAGGCGTATTACAATTCGCGTAAGGAGCTTGGTTTCCCAATGCTTCCAAAATAGAACCGACATATTTTTATGCAAGATACATTACTAGTTGAAATTATAACTGAAGAATTGCCCCCGAAATTATTGCAGAACCTGAGCAATAGTTTTTCTGAGGGCGTATTTAATGGCTTGGATAAGAATTTTTTATTAACCTCAGATAGTAAATTGACTGCATATGTTACTCCGCGTCGCCTCGCTGTCTCTATAACTTCAGTATTGGATGCTCAGGCTGAAAGGGAGGTTGAGAGAAGAGGGCCAGCAGTAACTGCTGCATATGATGTTTCAGGTAAGGAAACTCCAGCACTTCAAGGTTTTGCCCGCTCGTGTGGGGTTGCAGTAGAAGATTTAAAGCAGGAGCCTGATACTAAGGGAATTCTTTGCTATACCTATAAACATAAACAGCCTGGCCAGGGTCTTGGAAATATACTCATTAAAATTCTACAAGGCCTATTGCCAAAAATTCCTGCTCCTAGAATGATGCGTTGGGGTGACGGCAACGAGCACTTTATTCGTCCGGTACATAATTTTATTATGTTGCATGGAAGAAATTTATTATGTGAATCAGTAGAATTACTTGGGTTAAAAAGCACTAAATCAGAGACTTTAGGGCATAGATTTTTAAGTAAAGGCCGTATTGAATTACCGCATGCCAATGAGTATGAGAAAGTTCTACTTGAGAGTGGATATGTCATAGCGAGTTTTGAGAAACGGAAAAAATTAATAATAGAAAAACTGCACGATGCTAGTAAGAAAGAAAATGGAAATATAGTGCAGGACGATTTTCTGTTAAATGAAGTCACTGCCCTGGTTGAGTATCCAGAAATTTATGTAGGGAAATTTAACCAAATATTTCTTCATATACCGCAGGAATGCCTGATACTTTCAATGAAGCAACACCAAAAATATTTCCCATTACTTGATAATAAAGGAAATTTATTATCACGGTTCTTAATGGTTAGTAATATTAAAACTAACAAGTCGGCCGCTATCATAAGTGGTAACGAGAGAGTGCTACAAGCTCGGCTGGCAGATGCTGAATTTTTCTTTGATCAAGATCGAATGAAAACATTAGCCTCTCGTATAAAAAAATTAAGTGGAGTCGTCTATCACAGTAAACTTGGCATGCTGAGTGATCGGGTAGAGCGCGTATCAAAAATTTCGCAGGCAATTGGTTTGCAACTTGGGGGTAAAAAACTTGCTGCATTAGCAGGTGAAGTTGCGATGCTGGCAAAGGCTGACTTGCTCACCGATATGGTAGGAGAGTTTCCAGAGTTGCAGGGAATCATGGGCCGCTATTATGCAAAACATGATGGGATGGGCGATGAACTAGCTTTCGCAATTGAGGATCATTACAAACCAAGATTTTCTGGTGACGATCTGCCTCGTAATATGGCAGGTATTTGTGTTGCACTTGCAGATAAATTAGAAATTCTAGTAGGGATGTTTGGTATCGGGCAGACACCATCTGGTGACAAGGATCCATTTGCCTTACGCCGCCATGCTTTTGGAATTGTCAGAATATTGGTACAAAAAAATCTTGATATTAATTTGTATGAATTGATTATTCTTGCACAAGAAAAAATGCCAGAAGATATAAGGCATAACACTAAAAATGACCCTGCGATAATTAATAATTTTTTACTAGATAGGGTGCGAAGGTATTTTTCAGATCAGGGGAATGATTATCATGCTATAGAATCGGTTGTTAGTCCATTTGGGGGTACAACTCCTCTAGGTACACTTTCAGATATTGTTCCAATGGCGGCAAAATTTCTTTCAACAGAGGAAGGTCGTGTTCTTGCGAATGCGAATAAACGTATTACAAATATCCTAAAAAAATCAGGTCAGGAGGTTACTTGTACCGGCGACTCTCTGGAAACTCTGAATATGCCAGATCCAAGTCTATTTGAAAGTGATGCTGAAATTAATCTATGGGATGCTTTGCAAAGAATAGGGAAAGAATCAGAGATACTTAAGTCTGAGAGAAATTTTGCAGAGGCACTAAACATCTTAGTAAAACTTGCTCCCCCGGTTAAAGATTTTTTTGAGCAGGTTATGGTGAATTCTGAAGACGAAAGGATAAGAAATAATAGATTTCTGTTATTACAATATGGACGGGTTTATATGAATCAAGTAGCTGACTTAAGTTTAATGGTTTCCTGACATTTATGAAGCTGATTATCCTCGATCAGGGTGGCGTGATAAATAAAGACAGTAGTGCCATTGCAAATAAATCTAGCGAATGGAGCCCCATTCTTGGAAGTCTGGAGGCTATTGCGTATCTGAATCAGATGGGGTATCGGGTAGTGGTCGCTAGCAATCGATCTTGTGATCGGAAGATGATGGATATATCAGCGTTTAATGCCATTAATGATAAAATGTGTAAGGCTGCGAATCAGGCTGGTGGACGAATTGATGCAATATTTTTCAGCCCACAATCTAATATCGAAAAATATAATTGTGGGAAGTCATTAATTACTATGTTTGAGGAAATTGCTCTACGTTTTTATGCTGACTTAAAGAATGTGCTTATAGTTGGAGATGAATTGCGCTATTTGAGAGCAGCAGAATTTGTAGGTGCAATTCCAATAATGGTTCTCACCGGGAAAGGAAAGAAAACAAAAAATGCGAAGAGTCTTCCTAAAGATACAAAGAGCTTTACAGATCTAGCTTCTTTTTCTGATACTTTCATCAAATGAGATTTGTAATTGCCGCCCTACGTTCAACGCTCTATTTTTTATTACAAATCATAATTACACCGCCTTACGCATTAGTTGTCTTTGCCACATACCCGTTGTCTCCCCTTAATCGGTATCGTGTGATTTCTAGGTGGTCACATATAATGTTGTTTTTAGCTCGTTTTATATGTGGTGTCCGTTATTGTGTATTGGGCACAGAGAATATTCCTAAAGAACCAGCTATTGTGTTATCAAAACATCAATCAGCGTGGGAGACACTTGCTTTTCAGCAGATTTTCCCACCACAGGTGTGGGTACTTAAAAAAGAGTTGCTTCATATTCCATTTTTTGGTTGGGGGCTTGCAATGACAAGCCCTATTGCGATAAATCGTAGTCAAGGGAAGGCTGCATTGAAACAAATTATTCGGCAGGGCAGAGATAGGTTACAGAAAGGACTTTGGATAATAATTTTTCCTGAAGGTACGCGTATAGACCCTGGGAAGAAGGGGAGATACGGAATTGGTGGCGCATGGCTGGCAACAAATACTGGCGTGTCGGTAGTTCCAGTTGCACATAATGCCGGAGTACTTTGGGGAAAAAATTCGTTTATTAAATTTCCTGGCACTATAACAGTGAGTATAGGTGAGCCGATAGATCCTGCAGGAATGGATGCGAATGAACTAAATAATAAGGTGGAAGAGTGGATTGAGTTAGAAGTTACTCGTATAGATGATAAAGATACTATCAAAGACAAATGAAAGGAATCCTATTGTCGTCATCAGGTAAAGGTAGCGAAGCACTTAAGAGAGATGCGCGGAGTATCATTTTGAATGATCAAGAGGTTTTGTATACTCTAAAACGGCGCAAGTGCAGGGCAATAAATCTAAAAATAGATTGTGATGGCTTGACAGTTAGCGCTCCCACTAGAGAAACATTAGGCTGGATTGAATCCGCATTAAAGGGGAGATCAAATTGGATTCTAAAAAAACTAGATGAATGGAAAAGTAAGGAATCGATTAGTCTGGTATGGGAAGAATCATCCATTTTCCCATTGCTTGGGGATCCATGGAGGCTAGCAATAGAACCTACTGGGGTCATGAAAATGATCCCAGTACATATAAAAAAGATGGTGGGGAGGGATCAATTGGAGTTACCATTTGTTACGACAGTATCTTCTCAAGAAATTGAGAAAGTTGTGATGGAGTGGTACTACAAACAGGCATATATTTATTTCAGTAAACGCATGGAATTTTTCTCTAAAAAACTTGGGGTGCCACCTCCACAATTAAAATTGTCACGTGCTAAGACTCAATGGGGTAGTTGTAATTCGCGTAGAATTATTCATCTAAATTGGAGGTTAATCCAATTATCGATTAGTTTAATAGATTATGTTATTGCTCATGAATTATCGCATCTTATCGAAATGAATCATTCTTCTGCATTTTGGAAAACGGTAGAAAGTATTTGCCCAAATTATGTGGCCAATCGGAATGAATTAAAAAAAATAAGATGAGCATAGCAATACCCTAATTACTAAGAGTATTTGTAATCATTTAATGGTTTTTATTTATGTTAGTATTTTGTATCTGTTATTTTAGAAATATTCCATGCGTACATTAAGTAGTGCTGTTATTTTGGTTTTATTGCTAGGATCCTGCGGTCTAAAAGCCCCTATTTATATCCCAAAAGATCCGTCTCGTTGTTTAGGATGCTCTGTAGACGCCTGGTTTAATGTAGTTAAGAAAAAAAGATCTAAGTTAGAAGGACAAGAAGAGCCGCCAGGTAAAGAAAAATCTAAGTTAGAAGGACAAGAAAAGCCGCTAGATAAAGAGCAATTTAAGTATATTCCTAAAGTAAAAGGACAGAAAAATTGAGCGGATTCCCATTTCTTAAGTATCGTGGCACTAAACTTTTTGTCGAATCAGTTTCCCTAGATAAAATTTCCCAAGAGTTTGGTAGCCCTTGCTACGTTTATTCCCGAGCAGCGCTAACTAATGCATATAGAGAACTGGATACGGCATTTGCTGAGCGCAATCATTTAATATGTTATGCAGTGAAAGCTAACTCCAATCTCGCTATTCTTGATTTATTTACGAGGCTCGGTAGTGGCTTCGATATAGTTTCTGAGGGAGAGTTACGTCGGGTTCTCAAGGTTGGTGGAGATCCACAAAAAATAGTATTTTCCGGTGTTGGAAAGAGCTCTGATGAAATGAGAGCCGCACTTTTAGCAAATATACTTTGCTTTAACGTAGAATCAGAAGCTGAGCTTATTTTGTTGAATCAAATCGCAAAAGAAATGGATAAAATCGCTCCAGTTAGTATGAGAGTTAATCCAGATGTAGATGCAAAAACCCATCCATATATTTCTACTGGCCTTAAAGAGAATAAATTTGGTGTTCCATTTAATGAGGCAGAAAAACTTTATTTTTCTGGTGAAAATCTTACCAATATTCGTATGACTGGACTAGATTTCCATATTGGATCTCAGTTAACTGAGCTTGCTCCATTCTCAGAGGCTTGTGAGAAAGTACTTGGTTTATTAGATCGATTAGAAGAAAAAAAACTTAAAATAAATCACCTTGATTTTGGTGGCGGGCTGGGGATTCGCTATTCAGAAGAAAACCCACCATCATTCCAGAATTATGTTGCTGCGTTATGTGAGAATCTTGGCGATCGTACTCAGCGTATTTTGATAGAGCCAGGACGTTCATTAGTGGGAAATGCAGGATTATTGCTTACTCGTGTTGAGTACCTAAAACATACATCGCATCGAGATTTTGCAATAGTAGATGCGGCCATGAACGATTTACTCCGACCTGCTTTATATGACGCATATCATGAAATTTTACCGGTCACTACAAATAGACAGAATACTAAAAATTATCAAATAGTCGGACCTGTCTGTGAAACAGGAGATTTTCTTGGGCATGATCGAAGGCTCGCTCTGTCACAAGGAGACCTGCTTGCTGTCATGTCTGCAGGCGCTTATGGGATGAGTATGAGTTCAAATTACAACAGTCGTCCTCGCGTTGCTGAGGTTATGGTCGACGGCGACAGCATTCATCTTATAAGAGAACGTGAATCTATAGAGCAATTATTTGCTAATGAAAGAGTTCTGCCATAGCTGGATCATTTAGAACTTAGATGGGATTTTTAATAGGAATAGATAAATACTACGTCTTTAGAAATTCAATTATTCTGATCTTTAGTCGGGATCAAAACTCCTTTAAATTAATAAAATCGTAGCGAGTCCTAGAAAGATAAAAAAACCACCGCTGTCTATTACTGCAGTAACCACCACATTGGATCCTGTTGCTGGGTCACGTCCAAACTTATATAGTGTTAACGGAACTAGCACCCCTAATATTGCAGCAAGCAAGAAAGTTAATGTCATCGCCATGGTCATTACTAAACTAAGTGATACATTGCCATAAATCAAAAAAGCAAACAAGCCGACTACACTTCCACAAACTAGACCATTAACAGCACTTACGCCTATTTCCTTAGCAAATAGTTTCCGTGCATTGCTAGTATTAAGATGTCCTAAGGCAAGCGCACGTACAATCATGGTAATAGTTTGATTACCGGAATTTCCCCCAATACTGGCAATAATTGGCATTAGTGCTGCTAGAGCTACCAATTTCTCTATAGAGCCCTCAAATACTCCAATTACGCGGGATGCGATGAAGGCTGTTGCTAAATTTATTGCTAACCACATCCAGCGGTTTTTTATGCTTTTCCATACAGGGGCGAATAAATCTTCTTCTTCGCGCAGACCGGCCAGATTCAATGCTTCATTTTCAGATTCTTCTCGAATAAAATCCATAACCTCATTAACAGTAACGCGGCCTAATAATTTATCGTTGGCATCGACTACTGGGGCAGTAACAAGATTATAGCGCTCGAATGCATGTGTTGCCTGTTGCGCCTTGTCTTCAGGATGAAGTCTTGTCATTTTTTCTGACATCATTTCTGAAACCTTAGCATCAGGGTCATTTATTAGTAGAATATTTATAGGCAATACACCTATTAGTTTTTCATTGCGATCTACTACAAACAATTGGTCCGTGTGGTCAGGTAATTCTTCTAAGCGACGCAGGTACCGTAAAACTACCTCTAACGTTACATCCCCACGGACAGTGACCATATCAAAATCCATTAGCGCTCCCACTGCATCCTCTGGGTAAGACATTGCTGCGCGTAACTGCTCACGTTCCTCTATGGGCAGGTTTTGAAATAGGTCATCAAGAACATCGCTTGGAAGGTCTGCGGCCAGATCAGCTATTTCATCGGCATCTAGCTGTCCTGTCGCAGCTACCAGCTCACTGCTATCCATGGTTGCAATCAGTGTTTCCCGAACTGCATCTGATGTTTCTAACAGGATCTCCCCATCTCGATCTGCTTTGACCATTTCCCAGACTAAGAGGCGTTCATCTAGAGGTAAAGATTCAAGAATATAGGCGATATCAGCGGGGTGGAGTATATCAAGCAAACCCTGTAGCTCAGATAGGTTCTGCCTATGAATTAGCGACTCACCTAGCTCCTGGCGCTGATCCTGCATTTGTACAAAACCGGCTACAAGTTTATTTTTGCTTAGTAAATAAATTACTCGTTGCAGGTATTGCTTCGGATCTTCAGTTTTGTTGTCGTTATGATCAGTTTTTCTGGTCATGGTAAGCCGTTCCAGTTATGAGACAGAGCTACTGAATTGTAAGGAATATAAATATATACGTCGAATATTTATTTCGCAGGAAAAAATCAGTATAAAAAGATGGACCCTTCAAATTAGAGGCCCTGTAATAATTTTATGGGATTCGTATAGACACCATTCTATGACGAATGATATCTGATTTTCTTAACAGCGATGGATTATTACGGTTCCGATCGTAAAAACGGGGATTGGGGATCATGGCTGCAAGCCGAGATGATTGCCTTGCAGAAAGGGAAGAAGTAGAAATATTATAATAGTACTGGGCTGCAGCTTTTACTCCAAATACGTTGTTTCCCCATTCAATTATATTTAAATAGATTTCTAAAATTCTACGTTTACTCATTACATTTTCTATCATTAATGTGATGACTGTTTCTTCGATTTTACGCCAGGGAGTTTTTTCCGCAGAAAGAAATAGGTTTTTTGCAAGTTGCTGGCTGATAGTAGAGCCCCCTGCAACAATTTTTCTTTTGTTTAAATTTTTTTTATAGGCCATCTGTATGGCCTTATAATCAAAGCCACTATGTTTCATAAATTTAGCATCTTCAGCAGTAATAACCGCACGTTTTAAATGAGATGAGATAAGATCATAGGAGATCCATTTGTATTGAAGTTTTATTTTGTGATTAGGATTTTCTTTTTGTAATATATTCAGACGGTATTGCATGAATGAGCTGGTAGATGGGTTGTAAAAATTCCAATATACTATCTGAGCAAGAATCCATATATGATAGAAGAAAATTAAACAGAAAAGAAAAAAGAAAGCCTTCCAGACCCAGTAGCTGCGACTTTTTTTATTCATTTTTCACAATTCATATTTATAACCTATTTTCTTTTAACATCTTAATTAACTCTTTAGTTTTAGGTCTAATTCCACGCCATAGAAAGAACGACTCAGCCGCTTGTTCTACAAGCATGCCGGAACCATCCGATAGATGCCATGCGCCTTCTTTTTGAGAAGATTGTAAAAAATGGGTCTGCTCATTACAGTACATTAAGTCATATGCAAGTGATCCGGTAGCAAATATACCTTGTGGCAATAATAGTGGTTTTCCGATAAGACTAGTAGAGGTGGCATTGATTACAAGGTCAAACTCTTTCTCTGGAATATCCATATTACTATCAGATACCATAATATTATTATACGATGAGAATTGGTTTTGTAATTTGTATGCTTTTTGTACGGTACGATTTGAAATTACTAGCACACTTGGTTTTTGTTTTAATAATGGAAGTATTATGCCGCTAGCGGCACCGCCTGCACCACATATTAGTATTCGTTTAGAGGTAATAGTGAACCCAAGATTGGTAATAATATCCCGTATTAGTCCAGTTCCATCAGTATTGTGGCCATGAATTTCATTACCATTGAATACTAATGTATTAACAGCTTGTGCAGCTTCTGCTTGCTCAGTTAATTGAGTGGAGATTTTATAAGCATGAGACTTAAAGGGAATAGTCACATTCATACCTTTTCCATTATTTTGTTGAAAAAGCCTAATTGCTTCTGTGAAGCCATTCAGTGGCGCAAATAGAGCTTTATAATGCATATCCTGTTTAGTCTGTTTCGAGAATTCAGCATGAATTAGCGGTGATCTGCTGTGAGTGATAGGGTTGCCAATGACGGCGTAAGCATCGGACATAAGTATTGTGATCCAGTGTAAGGAAAATATAAGTTATTTGCTCGTTAGTGCATCTGAACGGGTAAACATCCATGTGCGTGTAATATGCAAGATGTCGGTGTCTCTACTTATATTAGGAGGAAAAGGAGAGAATCCACTTTGCCCTGCAAGCTTAACAATATTTATAGCCGCCTGATCTAAGACCTTATTTCCAGACGATCGATTGATTTCAATTGATTCAACCTTGCCATCTGCCATAATACCAACTGTTAGTATTAAGTTTCCATATAGTCTATCTTTTTTGGCTGCTTCAGGATAATTTAAATTTCCAATACGTTCGACCTTAGTACGCCAGTCTTCTACATAACGTGCAAAACGATATTCTTTTGTGCGAGCTCCAATATATTTACGTTTTGGGCGTTTCTGGTACACCTCATAATCTTTGGCTATCTGTGCTTCTAAACGAATAATTTCACGGCTACGCTGAATTAAGTCAGAAGCACTTAGAGTTTTGCCCCCTTTTTTTGATTCTTCTTTATGTAAATTTGGTTGAGAAATTTTTTTCTTACTTCTGACTGCGGTCATTAATTTTTTGGCTTTCAGTTCTAGTTGCTTTTTTTTCTGTTTGGCTTTAAGTATATCAATTGATTTTTCATTTTTAGGGATTAAAGGAAAAGGAGTCTTGGCGCGTAGATTACTATCGGTATTTCCACCACCATCTAAATTAGCTTGTGCGAGTGAGTTCGCTTTGTGAGGCTCTGACTCAGATTTACTGTTTACTAGAACTACTTCTAATGGCCTGGCTTTATTATTATTTTTTATATCTGGTAGTTTAAAGGTAACTCCAAATACTATGACGGAATGAACAATGAAAGATATAAGAATAGCTACATCTAAGCGTGAAGATGGATCAAGGATCCAGCTGCGTAACGCGGCTAGATTAAATTCTGGCATATTTACTTTGGCAGTCAATGTACTAGGAATATAGACAGTTTAAACTAGAAATTTACTAAATCTCACTTATTGTAAGAAACCATGGTGTACTTGTCACATTGTAGATACTATTTCATTCTTCCAGCTTCCTGATAAATTTTGTATCTACTGTTAACTCTAGCAGGTCAATCTGTGATATTTCCAATTCAACAAATGTTTCGGTAATTATTTCTGGTAAAGAGGGCGCCCGTATTATTAGTGGCAGGCAATCTAATTTTACATAATTTTCCTTAATTACAACTGCCTTGGTGGTTTTAATTTCCTCTTGTAATAACCAGCGCAAACACCAGTATTTTTCCATTTTACGTTGGAACTCATTGTAAGCATTATAAGCTTCTTCAAAATCCCTAATAGCTATTTGTAAATTGCTGTATTCTTTGGGATGAGGGGCCTTCTCTCCACGTAGAAGTGATATTAATTGTCTTTGATTTATAAGGTCTATATATCGACGCATTGGCGAGCTACACCAAGCATACTGTGAGACACCTAAACCTTGATGAGGTGCTGGTGATGTGCTCATTTTAACCTTGCCGCCACTTTGGTTGCGATATATTCCGGTAATTCCGCCATTGGCTAACTGTTTCCCCCATTCAGCATTTACAAAAATCATCAATTCCGAGACTAATTTATTGATAGGGGAATCACGCCACCTTTCTTTGATAATAATTCTCCCGTCCTCCAGGCTAAAGCCATAGTCAATTCTTTCATTGTTGTTGTCGTTAGCTTTACCTCGGGCAGATTCCATCTTACAGGCAAAATTCCACAGTAATTTTAATTCATTCCCAAAGGCACAATTAATATTGTTTCTTGCTAATGTCTCTTCATTAAAATCTTTTTCTAGTGCATCATGCCGCAAATTCGCCGCAATCCTTATTTGTTCGATACAGCTATTTATTGAGGTTATTGTAAAGTCATCTGCCACCTCTAAATACATAGATACAACAGGGCATAGGCGTTCCTCTCCAAGGGTGTATTGGTGTATTACGTTTTTCGGGAGCATGGTAATTTTGTTGCCCGGAAAATAAACCGTAGAAAGCCGTTGTGCAGCCACTTTATCAAGGGGGGAGTCTACAGTGACTCCTAAAGCAGGAGCCGCAATGTGTATACCAATTCGAAAGCTGCCTAGAGATAAAAGTTTGACAGAAAAAGCGTCATCAATTTCAGTGGTGTCTGCATCGTCAATACTAAAAGCGCATACATCGGCTATAGGAAGAGCGTTTATGTCGCTTAGTTCCTTGTCATTATTATCAGGGATATTAGGTTCTATGCCACTCGGAAAATAATCAATTTCAAATCGATGAAGGTGATAATCGTGTGAGGATGGTATTGCACCACATTTGTTAAGTAGACTTAGTAAACTTAGTTTGGTTGTAATACAAGCAGCATTTAACGCTTTCCATTCAACTGAATTTTTATCAGGTTTGTAGAGAAGCCCTGGTAATAGTGAACTGAATTCTTCTGGCAAAGTGAATGTTTTTAGGCATTTAACATAGCGTGATTGTTTTTCTGCTTGGCGTTTCTTCTTTTCCTGGCTTATAAGAGCAGATTTTAGAGCAAGAGCCGGAGCAGATTTATAGCAACCTTTACCTTTCTTATAAAAATATATTGGAGAGCCATGAAGCTTAATTAGGACTGCAGCAGCCTCCACCGGACTAGGAGAATGGCCAAAATATTCTGTGGCCAATGAATTGCTATTAAATTCTATCTCGCAATTGCAACAATCCCATAGAAAATTTATATCTATATCATTTGCTAATTTCTCTGCACATTCCATGAATACTGATACAAGTGGCTCATCAAATCGCAAAAGAATTGCAGTATTTTTAATTTTTGAGCGTTTGCCATGGGGTGCCTCTATTTGTAGTGAGGTCATATTACTGGAAAGGACTATACCAACCTTAAAAGTTCCTTTTTCTTCATAAAATACATTCATATCTTTTGTTGTGGATGAGATAATAGGGTGAAACTGGAATTGATGGTATGAAAATTAATTATTTTGTAGTAACCATGATTATAACTCTAAAAGTAACAATACTTGTAGAGAGGGTTAGGTAATTATGTATGTGATCTGCAATAAAAAAAGACCCCTTAAGTATCTGAATATGAATTAATATAACTCCCGATTAGATGGCTCATGTTTGTGATTTGACATGGAAATATACATGTCATCTTAAGCAATAGCCTGCTTGAGGGCAGAATATAAATTAAATAATAAAAATATTGAGTATTAACATACCTTAATGACATCTGAACTAATAACTTTAATCCTATCTACCGTTGCAATTAGCTGTTTGCATACAGCAACGGGCCCAGATCATTATTTGCCATTCATTGTATTATCGCGCTCACAGAAATGGTCAATTACAAAGACAATTACTATTACAGTTGCTTGTGGTTTTGGACATATCTTAAGTTCAGTAGCTGTCGGAATGGTTGGGGTTTTCTTGGGATGGCAGCTTTCTAATTTAGATTGGTTTGAGGGGTATCGAGGAAGTATTGCTGCATGGTGCTTACTTGGGTTTGGAGTTGCGTATTTATTATATGGGTTATGGAAGGCAGGAAAAAATAAACCACATAAACACTTTGATGTAATGAATGAAGACGTATATGTGTACGAGCACAATCATAGTGATACTGTTGCGCCTAAGAGTAGGGTAAAAGTTACGCCATTAGTTTTATTCGCGATATTTGTGATGGGGCCAACTGAGCCTTTGCTACCGTTGTTATTCTATTCAGGCGTACAGAGATCTTATTTGGAAATTATAGTATTGATTAGTGTCTTTGCAATATGTACGGTACTTACCATGCTAACAATGGTGTTATTAGGTTTATATGGCTATTCGTTCTATGATACAGAAAAATTAGAAAAGTATATTCATGCAATTGGAGGTTTGGTTATATCTACATGCGGC
>Ga0233433_10002012_pt1 | contig 18355 bp, 13 predicted proteins | sample SI_122_August201_5_FD_179868 | JGI IMG/M metagenome (GOLD analysis project Ga0233433, IMG submission 179868) | Seawater microbial communities from Saanich Inlet, British Columbia, Canada - SI_122_August2016_100_MG | ecosystem: Environmental > Aquatic > Marine > Inlet | place: Canada: British...
TGAGCGGAGCTGGCATTCTTGCCTTCGATGGTGATCGCAGTATCGGCCTTGGCCAATCCGAGACCGCCCTACTCAAGGTCTGCAGGGATGGCCCGTGGATTATCGAGCCCGATATCATCATGCATACGGCAGCTGCAAAGGGTTTACTCAGCAGACGTGCTTGAGCCTGAGCAGAGTTCTCTCAACGGCATTGAAATGCTACCATTCAAGCTCCTGAGTTGGTAAGTCAGTTATGTCCACGTGGCAACACATTGCAATTAGTTTGTTTTTTATAGCCAGTTTAGCTGTAACCCCAGGTATTGCCGGAGAAACTACCCAGACCCTGACGTGGTCCGACGGTACTCGCTATGTCGGTGGAATCCAGGACGGCAAGAGGCATGGTCGGGGAACCATTTACTGGCAGGACGGTACCCGCTATATCGGAGAGTTCAGAGTTGACTTGAGACAAGGTGAAGGACTCTTGATTTTACCTGATGGGACCACCTATCGAGGCTTGTTCGACAGCGATGTCCTGCTGACTGAAGATGCCCCGGAGGCCCTCATTGGCCCAGATGCGCTCACTGACCCTGCAACCCCTGCAATAGAAACTAACGCGACCAGCGCCAAACCTGCAGCAGTGGATGCCAGCACTGAACGGCAGATCAAGGACGTTTTAGATCTTTGGGCTGCGACTTGGATGAGCCAGGACGTTATCCAGCATCTGTCCCTTTATTCAACGAATTTCCAACCCCAGAACAGTCAGACGATTCCGGTCTGGTCGCTAAATCGAAAAGAACGTATTCTCTCGCCTACCTACATCCAGATTGACCTTGCCTATGAGGCCTTAACCTCACCGAATCCCGGTATAGTCGATGTGGCGGTAAAGCTATCCTACCGATCGAATACTTATCGGGAAGTCAGCAATAAACTTATTCGTGTTCAGAACCACCAGCAGGGCTGGCGCATACTAAAGGAAAGTGATCGATGAACCCACCTGTAGCCACCGTTCCCGCTGCCACAACGTTAATGCTAAGAGACACAACCGAAGGCCTGGAGGTGTTCATGGTCGTGCGCCACCACCAGATTGACTTCGCTTCAGGGGCTTTGGTCTTTCCGGGTGGAAAAGTTGACCCAGGTGATAGCCAGGTGCAGGCGCACTGTGCAGGAATTCAAGACCAGGATGCAACCGCCATCGCCATGATGGTAGGCGCAATCCGGGAATCCTTTGAAGAGTGCGGTGTCTTATTAGCTCGGCCTGTCGGCAGTTCAGAGTTGATAAGTGGCCAGCGCCTCAGCTCGCTGCAACATTACCGGGATAAACTCCATGATGGCAGCGTAACCCTGGATCAGTTCCTGGCATCGGAACAACTGGTCCTGGCTTGCGATGCCTTGCAGGTTTTCGCTCACTGGGTCACGCCAGAGATGATGCCTAAACGGTTTGATACCCTGTTTTATCTTGCTGCCGCGCCACTCGATCACATTGCTGTGCACGACGGTGGTGAATCCGTTGATTCGGTCTGGATCAGACCGCAGGATGCGCTCAAACGAGCTAAATCCGGGGATTACACTATTATATTCCCGACCCGCCTGAACGTGGAGTTACTGGCACAGAGCAGAACCGTCAAGGATGCCTTTACTAAGGCGGAGAATCGATCCCTGGTGACCGTTATACCTTGGACCGAAAAGCGGCAAGATGGCACCTATCTCTGTATTCAGGAAGCGGCTGGTTATGCGATATCCGAAGAAAAAATGCCTGCAAGCCCCCAAAAATAAAATAACGCCCCTTCAAAATAAAACGCCTGGAATCGTTCCCTGGATTCAGATGAACTAGCCTTAATCGGCAATCTACTCTGCGTTTCGTCCTAATGACCGTCAAGCATACGGCCTAAGCCACCTAGCACGGATCCTTCACCCTTTGCCGAGCCAGCAAGCGCGGGCGCATGCTGGATAACTCGATCTGCCAACCTGGAGAACGGTAGACTTTGCAGGAAAACCTTACCATGACCACTTAGCGTCGCTAGAAACAGCCCCTCACCACCAAAAAACATGGACTTCAAATTGCCAGCACGCTGAATGTCATAATCGATACCAGGGCTGAACCCGACAATACACCCTGTGTCCACCCGTAAAGTTTCGCCTCGTAATTGCTTTTCCACTACCATGCCACCTGCATGGATGAAGGCCATACCATCACCCTTCAGTTTCTGCAGGATAAAGCCCTCGCCGCCAAAGAACCCGGCTCCTAACTTCTGGCTGAATGCAATCGTTACCTGGGTTCCCAGCGCAGCACAAAGGAAGGCATCTTTCTGACAGATTAATTCGCCACCGATTTCGGTCAAATTAACGGGTATGATTTTACCGGGATAGGGGGCACTAAATGCGACTCTTTTCTTGCCATGACCCTGGTTGGTGAAATGGGTCATAAAAATCCCCTCACCCGTAATGGCCCTTTTACCTACATCCAACAATCGCCCCATGATGCCCTGGTCGGGTTGCGAGCCATCACCCATTTTAGCTTCAAAGGTGATACCGTCTTCCATCCAGTTCATGGCGCCAGCTTCAGCAATGACCGTTTCGCCTGGATCAAGCTCGACCTCCACGGTCTGCATGTCATCACCAAATAATTCGTAATCAACTTTATGGCTTTTCATCACTCTCTCTAGAATATCAATGCTCAGACTTTTCAGTACCGTGCTATTTAATTAACTCGCAGCGACCAACCCTGCGGATTCGACAATACCTTAAACCTACCTAATTAAAGTGCGACACAGCTGCTACCTGAAGACCGACTCCAGACAACGCCATAATAGCAACCACAAAAGACAGTGACTGCGAACCTCATCTAAGTATCAAAGACCTTAGGCAGTTTTCAATTGGGAAACTACCGCCGGATTGCTGGCATCGCTACTGGAGGGCTGCGCGGGTACCAGTGGATACTTTATACCGGCCATTTTCTGAACGCATCGAAGGACCTGGCAGCTATAACCAAATTCGTTGTCATACCAGACGTAGAGTACCACCTGACAACCACTGACAATCGTTGCCTGGGAGTCGATAATGCCGGCATGTCGGTTACCAACAAAATCCGAAGAGACGACTTCACTGGATACCTGATAATCAATCTGTCTCTGCATGGATGAATTAAGGGAAACATCCCGAAGATATTCATTCACTTCCTGTACTGACGATGCGTTTTCAATGGTCAGATTGAGAATTGCCATGGACACATTCGGTACCGGTACCCTGATGGAATTACCGGTCAGTTTTCCGGCCAGTTCTGGTAATAGCTTACCCACTGAACTGGTCGCATTGGACTCAGTCAGGACCATATTTAATGGTGCACTGCGACCCCGTCTTGATTTCGAATGGGTATTATCGTGCAGGTTCTGGTCATCTGTATAAGCGTGTACTGTTTCCATATGCCCGGAAACAATTCCAAAACGGTCGTTCACCGCTTTGAGCACAGGCACGATGGCATTGGTAGTACACGAGGCAGCGCCGATTAACTTATCTTCTGGAAGGATCGTATTAGAGTTAACCCCGGATACAATATTCTTGATGTTACCTTTACCCGATGTGGTCAGTAGAACCTTACTCACACCCACACTGCTGAGGTGCTGGCCGAGGCCCTTTTCATCACGCCAGGCACCGGTGCTATCAACGACCAGAGCGTCACTGATCCCATACTGACTGTAATCAATAGCAGCAGGATCGGCAGCGTAAATAAACTTCACTACCACGCCATTACAAATCAGCACCTGGTTCTCTTCATCGACTCGGATAGTGCCATTAAACGGCCCATGTACGGAGTCCCTGCGTAAAAGGCTGGCACGATTATGGAGATCTTTTGCAACATCTTTGGGTGGTCTCAACACAACGGCTTTCGGTATCAGGTTATGGCCCCCACCGGTTTTCTCTAACAGCAGTCGCATCACCAGACGTCCAATCCGGCCAAACCCATAAACAACCACATCACAGGGTGTGTGACTGACTGAATCCTGCTGGCCGATAATGCCGGCACAATAATGCTCAACGTATTCTCGTGTGGTCAGACCCTGGTCGTCGTCCATGAAAGCAGACGTTAACTTGCCCAAGTCGATATGGGCTGGACTCAAATCGAGAGAACTGAGTATTTCTAAAAACTGATGCGTTTCAAACTCAGAAAGCTCATTTTGTTCGATCTGACGCACTCGCCTATGGGCTTTCATGATTTCAATGACTGACTGGTTGAATACAGGCACGCCCTGTATATAAATGACGACGTTACGCCGATAGAGTTTGCCAATCAGGGGGATCATTGCTTCTGCTAACGCTTCACGTTCCTTCCAATCAGCGAAAACACCTTCGAGACCTGGTTTTGTCACCAAAATTCTCCCTATTATATTTTTCCCTATCACCGTAACCGCGAACCCAAGCTCGAACGGAAACAACCCATTAATTGCCTGAATTCCTGCCCAAAAGACCCTTTAAACCGCTAATAATTCAATCGCTGCGCAATCTGCGCCCTATTATGAATATCAGCACAGAGATAAGCAATTACTGAATCAAATTCTTCGCTTATTAAAGCCTCTTTTATCGGATTAGAGTACACTTAGACTGTAGACCTGAATCACCTCTGTTAATCTTGAAGCTAACGCGCTAAATGTCCGAACCCAAGTCACTGTTGAATATCAATACCGACCTGTTACCGATGCAGGCCGGAGACACACGACGCTGGCACGGCCTGCATGGCTCAGCTCTGGCATTGGCTATTACCGAAATCCAACGGGCCCAGCGCGGCGTTCAGTTACTCATTGCCCATGACTCGCAGAGTGCAGCCCAACTCGAGCAGGAACTACTCTACTACCAGGACCAGAAGCATCCGGTTCTGCTGTTCCCAGACTGGGAAACCCTTATTTACGACAGTTTCTCTCCTCACGAAGACATAATTTCTGCAAGAATGTCACTACTGAATCAGGCTCGAGAGCTAACTCAGGGGATCATCATTATCCCGGCATCAACGCTGATGCTAAAACTTGCCCCTACCTCGCATATTCTGGGCAACACCCTGCAGCTACAAACCGGCCAAACCATCGACTTAACGTCGATGCGAAGGCGCCTTGAATCGAACGGTTACCGCTGTGTCGAATCGGTCCAGGAGCATGGAGAATTTGCTGTGCGCGGGTCAATCCTGGATCTGTTTCCTATGGGTAACCCAACACCATTCAGAATAGAATTATTTGATGATGAAGTTGAAACTATCAGGACTTTCGACCCGGAATCACAGAGATCAACGCAGCGAGTTAATGAAATTGATTTGCTTCCAGCAAGAGAGTTTCCGTTATCCAGCTCGGCGATCCGCCTCTTTCAGGATCAATGGCACCAGCAATTTTCGGTCGATGCTCGACAATGTCCAGTCTACCTCGATGTCAGCCAGGCCTTGGCTCCAGCCGGGATAGAGTATTACCTGCCACTATTTTTTGAACACCTCGATTCTTTTTTTGATTACCTGCCCGAAAATCTGCTGGTGTTAACAGAACATATCGAATCTCAACTCGATTCACTCTGGGAAAACGCCCAACAACGCTACGAGAGTCTTCGCTATGACATCTCAAGACCCCTACTGGAACCTAGAGCCTTGTTGCTGCGCAGTGATGAGGTCATGCTCAAAATCAAAAACTACCCAAGAATCAACTTTACCGATAAGCCAGCCCGCAATTCACGTCAGTTTGACATTTTGCCAACCCCTGATGTCATAGTCGATGATCGCTCTAACAATCCGCTGAAAAAACTACAGGCCTATCTTGCCAGCAACCAGACCAGATTGCTTATTGCGACTGCCTCTGCCGGCCGGCGGGAAGTCGTCGACACCCTGTTCAGAAAAAATGGCCTGGCGGCCAAAGAAGTTAACAGCTGGTCAGAATTTGTGCGCTCAGATCATTCCCTGGCTCTTGGTATCGCTCCTTTGGACCGGTCCATGTACCTGCCTAGTCAGGAGATCGCGCTCATTTCAGAACAACAGCTTTTCGGCGAAAGGGTCCTGCAGACCAGACGGCGTCAGAAAGAAAGAGACCATGCCGCCGAACTAGTGGTACGTAGCCTCACCGAGCTTAGTATCGATGATGCAGTGGTTCACATAGACCATGGTATTGGCCGCTATCAAGGCTTGCAAACTCTGGAAATTAACGACCAGACCCATGAATTCCTTTGCCTGCTGTACCAGGATGAAGCAAAGCTTTACGTACCCGTAAGCGACCTGCACCTGGTTTCCCGTTACGCCAGTAGTGAGGGGGAATCCACACCATGGCATCGGCTCGGCGGCGATGTCTGGCAAAAGGCCAAGCGCAAAGCTGCCGAACAGATAAGAGACGTCGCTGCCGAACTCCTTGATATTTATGCTAGAAGGGAAGCTAAACAAGGCTTCTCCTATCCCGTTCCTGATGACGCTTACCTGCAATTCAGTCGAGCTTTTCCCTTCGAAGAGACTGCCGATCAGGAAACCGCTATCGAGAGTGTCATCTCCGATATGACATTGGAGCGCCCCATGGACCGCCTCATCTGTGGTGATGTTGGATTTGGCAAGACCGAGGTCGCCATGCGAGCAGCCTTCTTAGCGGTCCAGAATAACCGTCAGGTGGCGTTACTGGTTCCAACCACCTTACTGGCCGAACAGCACCTGCAATCATTCCGGGATCGCTTTGCTCAGTGGCCGGTTAACATAGAGAGTATCTCCCGCTTCAAATCAAAAAAACAGCAATCTGAAATTATACAAACGGCCTTTACCGGAAAAGTCGATATCCTCATTGGTACCCATGCGCTTATTCAGGATGGCCTACGTTTTAAAAACCTGGGACTGCTTATTATCGATGAAGAACATCGTTTTGGCGTAAGCCAGAAGGAAAAATTAAAGTCCCTGCGTTCCGAAGTTGACGTCTTGACCCTGACAGCAACGCCAATCCCTCGAACTTTGAATCTTTCTATGACAGGGATGCGTGATCTTTCCATTATTGCCACACCTCCACCCAGGCGTCTCTCAATTAAGACCTTTATCCGACAGAAAAGCGACGCATTGATCAAAGAAGCTATTCAAAGGGAGCTCATGCGGGGTGGCCAGGTTTATTACCTGCACAATGAAGTCAAGACAATCGAACGGATGGCAGACGAACTCAATCAGTTAGTCCCTGAAGCTCGCTTGAGCATCGGCCATGGCCAGATGCGGGAAAGAGAGCTGGAACAGGTCATGTCCGATTTCTACCATAAACGTTCAAATGTCCTGGTATGCACCACCATCATCGAGACTGGCATTGATGTGCCTAATGCCAACACCATCATTATGTCACGGGCAGATAAGTTCGGACTGGCTCAAATACACCAACTAAGGGGACGGGTTGGCCGCTCCCATCACCAGGCGTATGCCTACCTCCTCACTCCGCATCCGAGCGCAATGACAGCAGACTCCGTAAAACGGCTGGAGGCAATTACCCAGGCGGAAGAATTAGGCTCTGGTTTTATATTAGCGACTCACGATTTAGAAATTCGAGGTGCAGGGGAGCTACTGGGTGACCAGCAGACGGGAAACCTCCAGGGGATTGGCTATGGCCTGTTCATGGAGATGCTGGAACGCGCGGTGACCTCTATCCGCCAGGGTAAAACCCCTAATCTGGACCAGCCATTGCATGACACCACTGAAGTGACCCTGCACTTACCCGCTTTGATTCCAGAGGATTATCTATCAGATGTGCATACTCGCCTGGTGCTATACAAAAGAATCGCCAATGCAGAAAATGAAGATCAGCTAAGGGAATTACAGGTCGAAATGATTGACCGATTTGGTCTATTACCCTCGCCCGTTAAGAATCTGTTCAGGCTGACCCAGATAAAATTGCAGGCCGAGCATTTAGGTATCAAAAAAGTAGATGTCGGCGAAAAAAGCGGCAAAATCGAATTTCTCCAGGAAACTCGCGTCAGTGCAGGCGAAATTGTCAGTCTGGTACAGTCAAATCCTCACCGATTTCGATTAACCTCTGCCAACCAGCTCAGTTTTAAGGATAATATGGAAGACAGGGAAAAACGTTTCCAACAGATAGAGAAATTACTTGACCGGCTCTCTAAACAATAATTCAACAATACAGCCAACCCGGACCCACCTGCGGCTCGTTCGAACTCTGCTGGCGCTGCTGTTTGCCACTGGCCTGAGCGCCTGGTTACAGACTGGCTATGCTGAATTTTCAGGCAATTACTACCAGGTAGAAGTTTTGGTTTTCAAACGCCTCAATCCTGAGCAGAGCCCGGAACGACTCGATCCGGGTCAGCCTCACTACGCTCGAAACCTCTTTGCCATCGCTCCCAACCAGCTAAGCGACACGGTGCCACAACTGCTCAGCCAAACCCGAGACCTGGAATCCATCGTCGCCTCAGTCAAGCCGGCGCAGCCCCAACAGCAGCAATTTCTGTTTGCAGATAAAGGCTCTGCTGACTTCAACAGAAGGCAACTTGAGCGGACCAAAATCAGCCAAGTCAAAGACCAGGATCAACCGAAAAGACAAAACGACCTGGATCAGCGCCTGGCATTCATCTTCTCCGATCAGACCCAGATCTATACCAGCTTGCCCGCTGCCTCACGGGTACTGAATCGAGAAGCGAGCTCAATACGTCGTTCCCAGGGTTTCAGACTGCTGAGCCATAATGCCTGGATTCAGCCCATAGCCAGTGCTAATAAGGCCATTTTGATTCAGGCCGGTGAGCAATATGGTGAAGCCTTTGAGCTTGACGGCACTATTTCTCTGAGAGTTTCCCGTTATCTGCACGTCGAAACTGACCTATGGTTGACCTCTTTTGAAAGAATCGCTCCTGATCAGCCGCTGGCACAATTCCCGCAGCAGCGCGGGAGTTCTGACAAGAGCTATGACGAGAGCTATGACGAGCGTTATAAGAAGCTGCTCATTGCAGAATCCAGGAAAAATGCCTTCCTGGCCGAACAAAAATTTCCCTTACGGCAATCAAGACGGATGCGATCTGCCGAAACGCATTATCTTGATCATCATAGATTCGGCATCATGGTGCACATCAAACCAACCCAATTAGGTGCGGAAGCAGGCTGATCATAATACTCAGTACTGTCATGGCAGCAAATCAACCCTTGCCAGTTTGACCCTTGTTTAGTTCGCCTGCCAATATACTGGTATACAAACCAGGCCCGCTTTGGTCAATAAAACCAGTGAGGTGGGAGCTGCGGTCAGTCCAGTACCGGGTAATTCCAGGCCCTGCAGCGACTCATTCCTGCTGATTCATTCTCTGTGCCAGGGTACCAATGTTAGCAATAGAAATGAGGTGCGCGTAGATCCAGGCAAGTTCGCCAGACCGAAACAGTGTCAGGGCCTTTTCATCATCCAGTTCCAGCAGTTTTTTCTCGTCTACCACGAGCAGGCCATCCAGGGCGGTTTCCTGACCGTCCTTAGCGGTCACCCGAGCATTTATCTTGGTTAACAACTGGTTTGCCTGAAGCCGTTTAACCAGCGTTTCCGTACGCAGATATTGCTGCTGATATTCCATCAGAAACTCAATCGCTTTATCCAACACAGGCCGGGCCTTGCCATCTTCAAAAAGATCTTCGCCATCTGGCTGATTTAAGCCGACAAAGGCCTCATCTATGCAGACAACTTTCTGTTCCTGGTCAGGTGCATCAGCAAGCACAAAGGGATAACGGCGGATGAAAGCGGGAACATAACGACCTAGCCACCCGCCCTGCTCGCTGACAAATAGATTCTTGGTACCCCGTAATCCCAGCAACGCCACCGGCACCAGGCTGTCACCGGATTTAGCAAAAACGATCGGGTACTCTTTGCATGCTTCGATGAATTCAATTCCCGCCAATAGAACTGAATTTATATCCGCAGCAAACCCGAAATGCAGGCCATCCCTGCTTATACGCCAACTACCATGGTTGTTGGCATTCAACGGCACCGGTTTCTGATAAAACAATAATTCGGTCATTATTCCCCCAGTCACACCTTCTCATTCACCATACTAAAACGCAACTTCCTCATCCCCAGCACCATCCCGCAAGGTATTACATGCCTTCACTGATAAAGTAACTGCCCTAACAGGCCCTAAAGGACTGTACTCGGTCAACTAAACCAGGGCATTTTCAAGCTTCAGGTTCAATATGGATAGTAGAGGTCGGAAAGGCGATCTCGGCACCATGATCATTAATAATATCAGCGATTCTAATCAGCACATCTTGCTTGATGGCATGAAATTCCACCCAATTGGTGGTTTTGGTAAAGGTATAAACAAAGAAATCCAGGGTTGAGTCGCTGAAAGCATTAAAGTTAACCATCAGAGTTTTCTCAACATCGATATCAGCATGAGTTCTAAGCATGGTCTCGACGTCGACGACGATCGCAGCCATCAGGTTCATATCGACATAACGCAGGCCAATCGTCTCATATATTCTTCGATTCAACATCCGAGATGGGTTTTCCAAAGAGATGGTCGAGAACATGGAATTAGGAATGTATAAAGGTCTTTGATCAAAAGTCCTGATTTCTGTCAGCCTCCAACCAATCTTTATGACCGTCCCCTCGATCTCTCGATCCGGGCTTCGTATCCAATCTCCGACCTTAAATGGTCTGTCCAGGTAGATGACCAGACCACCAAAAAAGTTGGCTAATAAGTCCTGTGCGGCGAAGCCCACTGCTAACCCGCCAACCCCCCCGAATGCGAGCACGCCGGAAATACTCACCCCGAGCGTCTGCAGCGTCATTAAACCCGCCGTGATAACAAGTGAAATACGGACCAGCTTAGCCACCGCGGTCACCGTCGTTTCATCAGAGCCGCTGGAGATGTAGGCTTTTTCAATTTCAGTTACAAGCCGAACACAGAAAAAAGCCAGCAGCCCAATAGAGGCGAGATAGCGGATCGAATTGATCATTGGGATCTGGACGTCATTACCTCGCTCTGCTATCAACTCAGCGGCAATAGAGATACCGAGTATCCAGATCAACAGGTTCAGCGGTTGACTCACCGTTGCCAGCAGCGCATCGTCCCAGAGTGAATCGGTGTTTTCGACCACTTTATCGAGCTTTTTAATGAACCGCCTGCTGATAGAATTGACAATGGCCGTAGCCAGGATAACCAAAAATACCCGAACAACCAGTGGGTCGGTGAACCAGCCCAGGACTACCGACAGCAATTCGCTGCCATCATTCATCTCACTCACAGTTATGCACCCCTTACTGGCTCTGTCTAATTATCTTGCTGTCGGACCAGACTAGCCGGGTTGTACCTTATATCCTCGCCTGCATCTGAGGCACTTAAAGGCACCACCTGTTCAGAACGCCTTTCTGGCAGGCTATAGGGCACCATATCATCCTGAATCTCAGCATTGTCCTGGTAATCCATAAAAAACGGCTCTTCAAAACTATTGTCGGCGTCATCTTTTGCTCTGGCCGGCGCAGCAATCAGTGATTGTATGCCTATCTCATCGCCCTGAAGCCAGGTTCGCCAATGATCATTAAAATTGCCACTCTCCAGCAGCATCACCAGTCCTTGCTGATCATCCTCGGCCTGTTGCGGCTGAATCAGCAGGCGATGCCGTATAGATCCATTAACCAATAAAGTCTGTATTAAAACCTCCTGACCGGTCAATTGGCTCAGAACCTGCGCCTGACTCTCAGCTCCCGCTTCTTCTCTGAAGCTGCCCAGAACCCACATCATACGACCACTATCGACAGCCAGAAGCTCTACTGGGAGCATCATTAGCAACGACAACGATAGTAAAAAGTGAAATTTCCATGTATTCATTAGATGGACCTCTGCAGTGAATTGAACACTATATCGATGAATGATAGCAAATCAAATTAGGGTCAGTCGTTGAAAAACAGTTGCTTACTACCAACTACTGTATATAATCACACCTACTGTATATATAAACATGGCCTGAATGCTGCATTTAGATGTTGTGGGCAGCCGGCGACCGGGTTGGTTAACATTACAAACCACCAGCCTCTCCTGAATAAAGACAAAAGAATAAAGACAAAAGAATAAAGACAAAAGAATAAAGAGAGCAATTTATGATCAAACTGACGGCACGTCAATCAGAAGTCCTCGACTTCATCAGGGAACACATAGATCAGACCGGTTACCCGCCAACTCGGGCTGATATTGCCAACAAACTGGGTTTCAAAAGTGCCAATGCTTCCGAGGAACATCTCAAGGCATTGGCCCGTAAAGGAGCCATTGAAATGATCCCAGGCACCTCCAGAGGCATTAAACTGCCGGAAACGCTCGGTATCCCAATTGTCGGCCGGGTTGCGGCAGGAAACCCCATCCTGGCTCAGGAGCACATTGAGGATCACTGCGAAATCCCGGCAACTTTCTTTCACCCAAGCGCCGATTACATGCTGATTGTCAAAGGTGATAGCATGATTGAATGCGGTATTATGGATGGTGATCTGCTTGCTGTGCACAAAACAAATCAGGTTAATAATGGCGACATCGTCGTCGCTCGTATTGAAGATGAAGTAACAGTGAAACGATTTCGCCGAGGCGAACAAAGCCATCAGATTACCTTATTGCCGGAAAACCGTGACTACAGCCCAATTGTAGTCGACCTGCGCAGCGAGGATTTCGCAATAGAAGGGCTTGGGGTTGGCGTTATCCGGCACTAGCCTGCTTTACTGGCAGACTTCTTTTTCTTGCGTTTCGCAGCGGCTTTTTTCTTTGGCTTGGCTGACTCGGCCTCTACCCATTCTCCATCCTGGTAGTCCGCTCGCCATCCCGAAAGTTTGCCCTTGGATAGCTCGGTAACAACATACTGAAGTTTGGTAGATCTGGCGAATTTAACCAATGACCGCCTTCCCTGCGGATCCTGCACCGGAGCTCTCATGAGAAACTGGTACTTGGGATCGATTTCATTCTGATGCGGAATTAACTCATCTATATAAGGCGCACGAGTTTCGCGATTTTTTGGAAACTGACTGGCAGCCAGAAAAATACCCGCGGCGCCATCCCGAAGCAGGTAGGTATCATCAACCTTGTCACACTGCAGCTCCGGCATTGGAACTACATCCATTTTTGGCGGCGCAGCTTCACCGTTTCGCAACAATTTACGGGTATTTTTACACTCTGAATTAGTGCAACCAAAATACTTACCGAAACGCCCCGTTTTCAGCTGCATTTCTGCACCACACTTGTCACATTCAAGCAAAGGTCCTTCGTAGCCCTTTATCTTAAATGACCCCTTTTCAAATTCAGAACCACTGCAATCAGGATTATTACCACACAAATGCAGCCGGGTTGATTCATCAATCAGGTAGCTACTCATCGCCGTCTGGCACTTGCTACAGCGCTGTTTTGCCAGGAGGATTCTTGATTCTTCTTCATCATCTCCATTAGCACTGACTACCTCATCACCGTCGATCAGATTAATCGTCGTTTTACAGCGCTCCTTTGGCGGTAAGCTGTAGCCAGAACAGCCCAGGAAAACACCGGTGCTGGCGGTACGAACGTTCATACCCCGACCACAGTCAGGACAAGGTAAATTTACAATAGAGGGTTGGTTCGGACGCATGCCATTTTCTGCATCACCCGCCTTAACCAATTTCTCAGAGAAACCTTCATAAAAACGATCCAGTATTACCTTCCAGGACGTCGTGCCATTGGAAATTTGATCCAGTGATTCCTCTAGCTGAGCAGTGAAGCCATAATCAAGCAGTTCTCCAAAGCATTCATTGAGCCGGTCAGTGACCAGTTCACCGATTTTTTCAGAATAAAACCGTCGATTTTTTAGGGTTACATAACCTCGATCTTGAATTGTGGTTATAATTGAGGCATAAGTTGACGGCCTGCCAATACCTCTCTTTTCTAATTCTCTCACCAAAGAAGCCTCACCAAACCGAGCCGGAGCTTTGGTAAAATGCTGGACCGGTTGCAGATCTTGCAGGGTCAACTGGCTGTCTATTTTGAAATCAGGTAATTCCTGGTCATCTTCTTTTTTCTGAGCTGCATTCTGAACCAGGGTATAACCATCAAAACGTAAAATCCGGCCGCGGGCTCTGAGCTCCATATCTGCAGCGGCCACGACAACGGCCGTACTGGTATACTCGGCATTCGGCATCTGACAGGCAACAAACTGTCGCCATATTAATTCGTAAAGCCTCTGGGCATCTCTTTCCTGTCTATCCATGGCTGTCGAACGAACATGTACATTCGACGGTCGAATTGCTTCATGAGCCTCCTGTGCACCTTCTTTACTGGAATACAATCGGGGCTTCGCCGGTAAATATCGATCGCCATAATCAGCAAGGATGAGGTTACGACAGTCTTCTATGGCATCCGCGCTCAAATTAGTCGAATCTGTCCGCATATAAGTAATAAAACCGGCCTCATACAAGCGCTGAGCCATCATCATGGTTTTTTTAACGCCAAAGCCTAGTCGAGTGCTAGCAGCCTGCTGCAACGTAGAGGTAATAAAAGGGGCATTGGGCTTGGTCTGTGTTGGTTTATCCTCTCTGCTCTCGACAATAAACTTGGCTTGCCTTAATTGCAGTAAAGCTGCATCAGTAAGGTCTTTGTTGTCAGGCCGGAAGGCTTTACCCTTATCACGCATAACCTGAAATTTAGTGACCTGCTCCTGTTCTCCCAGTAAGGCAAACACTTCCCAGTATTCTTCCGGTATGAAGGCCCTGATGGCACGTTCCCTTTCAACCAGAAGTTTAACCGCGACCGATTGAACCCTGCCTGCAGAGAGTCCTCTGGCAATCTTCTGCCACAGCAACGGACTCAACATATAGCCTACAACACGATCAAGGAAGCGCCTGGCCTGTTGCGCATCGACCCGATGCTGGTCTATATCGCCAGGTTTTTCAAAGGCTGCCTGGATGGCTTTCTGAGTAATTTCATTGAAAACGACTCGCTTATATCGGTCTGCTGACCCACCTAGAGCCTCCTGCAGATGCCATGCAATCGCTTCTCCTTCCCGGTCCATATCAGTCGCCAGATAAATTTCGTCAGCAGACTTTGATAGATTGCGAAGTTCCGAGACTACTTTTTCTTTACCAGGCAGTATCTGATATTGCGCCCGCCAATTATCGTCAGGGTCTACGCCCATACGTTTTATCAACCGACTGTGTGCTTTAGCCTTCTGGTAGGCGGCTTTTTTGGCTGGCTCCATCTTTCTGGTTTTAGCTGCTTCGGCGGCACGAGCTTTTGGATCAACTGGTTGACTGGAACCACTAACAGGAAGGTCACGTATATGCCCAACACTGGATTTGACAATAAAATCCTTACCCAAATAACGATTAATCGTCTTTGCTTTAGCGGGTGATTCAACGATTACTAATGTTTTTCCCATACTTCTACTTCAACTCTGAACGCAAACTTCTATGCCGGTGACGGGTGAAGGCTAACCTATTCGCTCTCAATAATTCAATCCTCGAAGACAATTTTCATCCCATATGACGCAATAATAGGGTCAAGTACGGGTCAAACGTGGCCGTTCTCCGCAGTATTCACATCTGTGGACTAACTGAATCCAGAGCAACCAGGAACACCGGTAAATCAACTGGTAAATCCAGCCTGACCAAAAAATATTTTAAATATCAGGCCATTTAATGCAGTCATCCAGAAACGAAAATATCGCCTCTGCCTGATGTACCTCGCCGTTTTCATTCCAGTGCACACTGACAGCGCGGTTTTTTTCAGTGACTAAGACAACCGATTCTGGCAACTGCTTTAACTTGCCAGCCAGAAAGAGCTTGAGGGGCTCAGGATCCTCAAGCCCCGGTTGCTCCAGCCAGTGCCAGTGCGCCGGCAAGGTATCATCACCCTTGGCGACGCGAAGCAGCGACCATGAAATCGCAGCCAGGTCATGTCGAGATTGAGGTCGTTTTCGATAACGCCGGTAAGCCGCCACTTTGAGCACAGGAGAGATTGCCCGGCCTGACCCAGAGACTCTTTTAACGGCTTCTGCGGCATGATCAGGAATACTGGTGAGTTCAACACCGATCCCTCGCCTCATGGCTGAATTTCGGACCTTCATAACACCGCGCTGTTTTTGATTGGGCAAAATCGAAATTATTGGAACTACCACCAGCATTACAAGCAGGCCGATCAAAAAATAAGTCATCATATAGGCCACCTTTCTTGATCAGGTAAAATCAAAATTATCGAATCCACCAGCAACATTACAACCAGGCCGAGCAAAAAATTTGTCACCATATAAGCCACCTTTTTTGATCAGGTAAAATCAAGATTATCGAATCCACCAGCAGCATTACAACCAGACCAATCAAAAAATAGGGCATCATAATCTTCATCTGATTCGCTTGAAATCGGTTCAAGTGACAGTATCGACCAAGTGTTTAACCCGCTCGACGACCATTATTTATGGCCAGCTCGATCCATTAATATAGCGCTGATTTAATCATTCACTCGATGTTCTATTGTTTAAGCTCAAATTACTGTGTACATTTGATCCTAACAGCCTCACTTTTCAGAAGGTGCACTGCATGGAAAGCCCATTTAACCATATTCTGATAGCGGTCGATCTCACCGAGGATGCTCGGGATGTTGCCAAAAAAGCCTGCGCTTTACGAACCGTGTTTAATTGCAAGCTCAGTTGTACCCACGTCATCGAGCCCCTGAGCTTAGCCTATGGCGGTGATGTGCCGATGGACCTGTCGACAATCCAGGATCAAATCCAGGAGACAGCCAAGAGTCAACTGCGGGAGTTTGCCTCCAGCCTGAGTATTCCACAAGAAAACCAACATCTCGTTTTTGGTAGACCTGAAACTGAAATTCACTCGCTGGCTACAGAGCTCGAGGCCGACCTGATCGTGGTAGGCAGTCATGGTCGACATGGCCTGGCCCTGCTGCTGGGTTCAACTGCCAACGGCGTACTGCATGGATCTCCTTGCGATGTCCTGGCTGTTCGTGTTGGTAACTAACCGACAGAACTAAACCTGGTATAACATCGCTCAAATGCGTATTCGAATACTCTGCTTGTCCGCTGACTCTAAAGGTTTGAGTGGCCTCTGCATTTTTATCGCCAGTAGTTGTCTAACGCTGGTTGACGCTGGCCAGGCAGCGGCTACCACCGATGAAGCGTTACCTCCCAGCACGACTGCAAGCGCCATGGTACCGGCGTCCAGCAATCCAGTCTCGCTTAACCCTCAACAAATGATTAACAGCATAGACCCACGAGATGACTCCTTGCTATACAAACAAAGAGGACTCTACCAGCAAGCTATCAGTGCTATCCGCATGGGCAGCCGAAGAAAAGCCGAACAGCTGAAAACAGCGTTACTCGGTTATCCCCTGCTACCCTATATCGAGCTGGAACAGCTCAGGGCCCGGCTAAGACGAGTTCAACCCGATACTATTCAGCAGTTTATTAATACACACATCGACTCACCGATCGGTGAACAATTACGCAATCAATATTTGAACCAGCGCATGCAGAGAAACCGCTGGCAAGACTTCCTGGCTTTGTATCGGAAAGAGTCAGCAACCAAGGAGCAACGCTGTTACCACGCCGATGCAGTGTGGCAAAGTGGCCAGCAACAGCAGGCAAATGAACTTGCCCGGCTCCTGTGGCTGAACCAAACCTCCATGCCGGAGCAATGCGACCCAGTATTTCATCGTCTGCGCAAGGCAGGCGGGATAAACCAGCAACTCGCCTGGCAACGATTCGAACTGGCAGTAATAGCCGGTGAAAACCAGCTAGCCCGATACCTGGTGCGTTATCTCAAGCCGAAGACTGCGCGTAAAGCGCAACAGTTACATGAACTCTACCGAAATCCAGGCCGCCTCAACAAACATTCACAACACGACTTCCGTGACCCAAAACAGCAAAAAATCCTCTCGGCAAGCCTGACTAAACTCGCCAAAATCAAGCCGGAAACTGCGTTTAAAGCGTTAGATACCTATCGGCAGCAAGACCGTTTACCGCAAGCACTACTGGCTGAATTGTATGCCCAAGTCGGCCTTTATCTAGCTCATAGCGGTAAAATGACTGACTCTCTGGACCAGTTTCCACTAGAGTTACGAGACTATCCAAAACTCATTGAAGCTCGTGCCAGGTTTTCTATTCAGCAGCAGGACTGGAGTGCAACACTGATCCTGCTAAACCTGCTTCCAAAGGAAAGCAAACGCAAACCCGTATGGCAGTATTGGCGCGCTGTTAGCCTGCTTAGCAACAATGAGCCTGCCGAACAGGCTGCAGCCAGATCCATCCTGAATGCATTGTCTCTGCAACGAGATTTTTACGGCTATTTAGCGGCAGCCAGACTCAACAAGCCACAACAACTACAGGCACAAATGCAACCAGTTAGTTCAGACAGCGTCGAGAACCTGTTGGCGACACCGGCTACTGGCCGAATTAGAGAACTTATTG
>Ga0233433_10002022_pt1 | contig 18321 bp, 20 predicted proteins | sample SI_122_August201_5_FD_179868 | JGI IMG/M metagenome (GOLD analysis project Ga0233433, IMG submission 179868) | Seawater microbial communities from Saanich Inlet, British Columbia, Canada - SI_122_August2016_100_MG | ecosystem: Environmental > Aquatic > Marine > Inlet | place: Canada: British...
TCATGCAGGACTTTAATAATCTGACTCTCTGTATAACGACTCTTCTTCATTATCATTCTCCTTTTTGCTTCGCATTATGCCGGAGAACTCTAATTTACAATGGTCCTATTTTAAGGGAGGGTTACACTACGAGTCAACTCCTGCCCGGAAAGTATTTTTTTCAGTTTTCCCCTGGCATTAAAAATACGAACTTCATAAAACATGATCCACCTCCTTAATGACAGGCCGACGGGTTAAAGGTTCAATTGTTGCGGGTTTTCCTTATGCTTTTCACTCAGTCGGCTTAAAATTTTCACAATCAATTCAAACTCCAGCGATTTATTAAGAACAACGTCGGCACCCGCCATTTTCAAATGCTTTTCAATATCTGCATAAGGTTGCTCCGTCAAAACCATCACGACAGGCTTCTTTTGAAGGGACCCCATTTCCTTGATGACATCCACAACGGTTCCATCCATTAGATATAAATCCACCACCAACAGATCCGGTTGCAGGCAACGGACGGATTCGGTGATCTCTTTCACCTTTATCAGCGTACTCACCGGGTCCACTCCGGAAATGCCTTGAATCATCTTAAATATGCGATCCAATATCCCCTTGGAATTATCTATTGACAGCAACACTTTCATCAAATTTGCCCTCCAACTTCATTCATCATGATAAGTATGGGGGGTGAACTGAAAATAAAATATCGCTACAACTGGGGTTTTAGGAGTCGTTTAACACGGATTTAGTGTGTCGTAGATATTCGACACGGAGAGGGAGGGGAAGAGCCAGCAGGGCTCAGGCCACTGCAGGAATTTATTGGATGAGTTTGTTTTTGAGTGCGTAATGGATGAGTTCTGCATTGGACTTCAGGTTCATCTTTTCCAGAATGCGTGACCGGTGGGTGCTCACCGTGGTGACACCTACCGAAAGTTCTTCCGCGATATCTTTCAAGGATTTTCCTGATGCAATAGAACAGAAGACCTGAAATTCTCTGGGAGAAAGGGTTTCGTGCGGAGACTTATCTCCATCCTTTCCCAGTTCATCGACTAGCTTTTCAGCCATTTCCGGACTGATAAATTTCCCGCCGCTTGCAACTTTTCGGATCGCCTGCACCAGTTGATCCGGGGCTCCGGCTTTGGTCAAATATGCCGAGGCACCCGCTTTGAGAAATCGCATGCCGTACATATCCTCTGAATGGATACTCAATATTATGACTGGCAATTTTGGATACAGGCTTTTCAACTGCGGAATCACCTCCCAGCCGCTCTTTACAGGCATTTCAATATCCATGACTACGACATCAGGGAGTTGGGCTTTGACTTTTTCCAGAACCTCATTACCGTTTGCCGCCTCATCGGTGACAGAAATATCTGCAGTCTTGGACAATATCTGCTTGATGCCTTGACGCACAACGGCATGATCATCGGCGACCAGCACTTTGATCACATTCGATTTAGGGGTCTGTTTCATGATTCAAGTGGGACTTTCACCACAACCTTCGTTCCTTTACCCGCCTCCCCCAGAAACTCAACCTCTCCACCCAGAAAAAGAACCCGCTCACGAATTCCTATCAGTCCGAGAGACTGCGAATCCTCAATTTTGCCCGGAGGCATGCCTTTACCATTGTCTTCAATTTCCAGAATAAACTTGTTGTCCTGCTGACGAAATCTTACCTTGACCCTGTCTGCCTCGGCATGTCGCACAACATTAGTCAGCGTTTCCTGAAAAATCCTGAACAAGTCTGTGGTCAACTCCTTATTATCCAATGGGACATGCGCACAATTGAGATCAAACTGAAGGTTCGTTCTTTTCTCATATTCTTTAGCTTGCCAGGCAATCGCCTCACACAGCCCAAAAATATCCAATATCTGGGGACGCAATTCCGTAGATATCCGCTGAACCGAAGTAATCGTTGAGTCGATGAGACCCGACATGGACTGGATTCGTTCCTGCGGTTCAGGTTGGTTAGAAGGCAACTCTTCCTTCAAGCAAACCAGGTCCATTTTAAGCGCCGTTAACGACTGTCCCAGTTCATCATGCACTTCCCTGGCGATTCGGGTTTTTTCCTCCTCCCGGATGTTTTGCAGATGGTTACCCAGGTTACGCAATTGTTCGCGAATTATTGTTAATTCATGCTCCGCATGAGTCCTTTCCGCAACCTCTTTCTCTAACGTAGTGTTGACCTGTTTTAAATTCGCAGTTCGTTCCGCCACCAGTTCTTCCAAATGATTTCGATAATTTTTCAGCTCTTCTTCAATCAGGCTATTCTCGATCGCGTTGGCCACCAACCCGCCAATCGAAAGAAGCACTTCCTGACTATGCTGGTACCAGGCGGGGTGCGTGTTGGTATACAGGAACATCACCCCCAGGAATTTTTCCCCTGTTTTAAGCGGAACAATATAATGACCATGAGCCTGCATGCCTTCATACTTCCGTTCATGTCGGGCATCGGTAAAACAACTTTCACTCATCAACAGCTGACCCGACTCGGCCACCCTTCCGCAGAGGCAGTCGCCATAGGGAACCACTTTTTCCTTTTCCAGAAATTCATCCGTGAACTTGCCTAACATGCAATACAGGTTGAGAACTTTTTTCTCAGGATCAGCGAGAAAAATACCCGCCTTTTTTTCAACCTTCAACTCATTGAATCCGGTCAGAACCCCCAGAACATCCTCCAACATACTCTTCAGCCCCTGGGAAGAATGCAGAACACGGGCCACCTCATGGAGAATTTCGTATTCCTCGGTCAGAAGCCGGGATTGAGGATCAGTCGGGTTTGTCGGCATAAGCGCTAGTCCAAAAGAAAAGAAGCTGTTTTAAAGACTTCCTAATATTCAGTCTCTTTTGGCAATATTACAAGTCATAATTTTATTGCCCTCCCTAAACTCGCAGGTTGCATGGGAGGTTGCAAATCACCCAGCCCCTTGTGATATTTCTTCATTAGCCCTCATACCCTGGAGGGGTACTTTGAAAAAGAAGGGAGGACGCTACTCTCTATGCCTTATTAAAAATAAATAAAGGGCTCCGCTCAACAGGGAAAAGTCTGTTTTTTAAAGCTCTATGGTTAAAATTTCGCTTCAAAAGATGAATTTTCCAGGATTCCCACGGAAAATTTGAAACCTGATTCCTTCCTGACAACTCTAACCTATTAGGTATTGAAAATTGGACCCGGCCCGCTGAGCTTGTCGGCTGAGAAATGTGATTTAAACCTCGACATCCCATTGAATAAAATTCATACATAACTAATTTTCCCTGGAGGCAAAATATGTACAGAGATAAAGTCAAAACTGTTAATCCCCTCGTGAAAAACTTTCAGAACCCTTTTCAAAAAAGGCAACAACCATGGGTTGTATTTGCGATTTCCATCTTCACCGTTCTTTTACTTTCAGGAGTCGTATCGGTCAATGCGAGCTCGGCGGGTGAAATATGGGTTGCCAATATGAAGGGAGCCAATGTCCAGATCATAGATAGCGATTCCAATCAGGTCGTTAAGACCATTGCTACCGGTGCCGGTGCTCATAACGTTACATTCAGTCCCGATGGCAAGCTGGCCTACATCGCCAACCTGGGTACGAACAGCATAACCATCATAGACGCCGTATCGAAAGAGAAACTGGCCGATGTCGTGACAGACACCAAGGCCCACGATGTGGCCGTCTCTCCCGATGGAAAGACCGCCGTCGCATGCAACGTAGGGGCGGGCAACATCACCTTTATCGATGTCGCATCGAAAAAAGCTACTCATACTATGGCCACCGGAAAAAAAGCCATCACCGCAGTTTTCTCTCACGATGGAAATACGTTGTATGTGGTCAACGCAGGGGCTGCAAATATTTCGCTGGTGGATGTGGAGACCAAAAAGGTTACCCAAACCCGACAGGGTGCTAAAGGTGCTATGGCTATCAAACCAACGCGAGATTGGAACCAGTTCTGGCTCACCGCTCCGGCAGATGACAAACTATTATTACTGAACTCACGCACCGGGGCGTTGGAAGCTTCTATCGATGTTCCGGGAGAACCGCATGGACTGGTCCACAGTCCGGATGGAAAAACCGTCTATGTTGGACAACGCAAACTGGGCCAGATAGCGATGATCGACACAGCCAGCCGGAAGATTACTAAAACCACGGCTCTGGGCCAGCGCCCAGATATGATAGACATCAGCTCAGACGGCAAAACGCTTTATGTGGCTATTCGGGATGAAAATAAACTGGCAGTCGTTTCTGCCGCCGATCTCAGCCTCACGATGAAAGTGGATACAGATGGTGAAACACACGGAGTGGCTTATCGGGATTAAGACGCTGAACAGGTTCCAGCTCGGCACGGGTATTTCATGCCCCGCATGGGGTACTTCGTGGAAGGGGGAGTTTCAATGGGTCCTCTTTGAGAAAGAGGGGGCAAAATCCAACCCTCCCTTATTCCCTCCCTATGAAGGGGGGGGGAATATTGAGCCAGGGCTCATTCAGCCGAGATAACTCTTTGCTCGCAAAATAAAGCGATGGCACATTGGCCCCACGCCTAGTGGTGGCGGACTAGTCGCAGGAAGGCATCGGTGCCGGATATTTTATCCTGATAAGTCTGGCCGCCCTCATCTTTGAAGGAAACCGTTATAGCTTTACTGCTTTTTTCTTCGCTGGTCCAGGTGCTCCAACCCGCGCCTGTCGGAAACATGCTGTCGATAAAAATTTTATCGCCATCTTTGTCCATGTTACGTTTACGCCGGTCATACAAAGTGGCGGCTTCTTCAGGAGTAGGCAAACGCCAGTCCTCGTAGCCACCGAACTTTTTGTGATTCATGCGCTGGGCATACTCGTTTGCCGTATACCAGTTGACCCATTTGGTTTCTCTTTGCCAGTAGTCCTGGGTCATCCAGAGCAACCCGGTTTTTCGATCCAGGGTGGTACCCACCGCATAATTGGCAAACCGTTTGTCGACAGATTCGGCTATCGGTTTTTGATTCGCCCGTCCCTCTGCCCAAATATTGCTGCTAACGAACAGAGCCAAAAAAACAATGACAACCCCTGTCCCTATGGTATTGCGTGATAACATACTCCCGCTCCGTTTAAGGAAAAACATATTGTAGAATGTACTGATTCTACCTGCTCGCCAAACTCAAGTAAACGGGAAATCCCCTTGAACCGGTTTTCGGCTTCCGGTAGACTGATTACCGAACTTCTTTGAGGTCCTCCCCATGAAATCTTTTCGCGACCCTAAACACATAGCAGTTTTAATCACGCTGTTTCTCCTGGTTTCCAGCAGTGTTGCGTTTGCTCACTCCAAAGACAAGGACCGGTGGGACAATAAATATGATACTGAGGTTTATTTGTTCGGCGAGAAACCCATTCCTTTCCTGGTGGAAAATGCTCACCTGCTCCCGAAAGGCAAAGTTCTGGATATCGCTATGGGCGAAGGCCGGAACGGGGTTTATCTTGCTACTCAAGGATTTGAGGTTATCGGCCTGGACATTTCCGCAACGGGTCTCAAAAAAGCCCATAGACTGGCGGAAAAAAACAACGTCACCATTGAGACCCGAGTGGTCGATCTCGAAAGTTTTACACTGGCACCCAACAGCTATGACGTGATCCTTTGCACCTATTATATGCAGAGAGACCTTTTCAAGCAGTTCCAGTCTGCCCTGAAACCCGGCGGCATGATCGTTGTTGAGACTTATAATGTCGACTACCTGAAATATACCCGGTTCAGCCGAAAATGGGCGCTCGACACCAACGAACTGCTTGATATTTTCAAAGGTATGCGAGTCATCCGTTATCAGGATTATGACGACGGCAAAGAAGCCTATTCCAGCATCATCGCCGAGAAAACTTCTCCTTAGTGAATCCAGTCGAACGATTATTCATTGCCCTGGCCAACCTGTTTCCCGTCTGGGTACTGACCGGTGCCGGACTGGCTCTCTGGAAACCGGAAACAGCCACCTGGTTTCAACCCAATTGGATGCCGTATTTTCTCGGTCTCATCATGCTGAGCATGGGACTGACCCTGAGCTTTGAAGATTTTGCCCGCGTCCTCAAGCTGCCCAAATCCATTTTGCTCGGTGTCGGACTGCAATACACCATCATGCCGGGCCTTGGTTATGCACTGGCCCTGGCTTTTAACCTTCCCATCGATTTTGTTATCGGGCTCGTCCTGGTCGCCTGTTGTCCCGGCGGAACCGCGTCCAATGTTGTTTGTTTCATTGCCCGAACCCATGTCGCTCTTTCGGTCAGCCTGACCACCTGCTCGACCCTTCTGGCTGTCCTGCTCACTCCCTTTCTGACTACATGGTGGGTGGAGTCCATTTCTCTGGAGCTGACCGGATTAAAAGTCGATGTCGATACGCTGGGACTATTACTCAAAACTTTGAAGGTAGTCATCCTCCCCGTTTTGCTCGGAGTTTTTCTGAACCACTTTTTCCACCGCTGGGTTAGGAAAGTGGAAGCCTACACTCCCTTTATCGCCGTGCTTGCCATTGTATTCATTGTGGACTTTATACTGGCTGATAAAAAATCCGCCATCCTGGAAATCGGCACTTCCTTAATAGTCGCCGTGCTTTTGCTTCATCTGTTTGGATTTATATTGGGGTATGTGTTATCCCGCCTGCTCAAGTTTGCCGAGCGGGACGCTCAAACCGTATCGATTGAGGTAGGAATGCAAAACTCCGGTCTTGCGACCGAACTGGCAAGGAGCAATTTTTCCGCATACGGTTTGGCGACTGTACCCGGTGCTATCTCCGCCCTCACCCATTGCATATTAGGCAGTATCGCCGCCGGCCTTTGTCGCTGGCGCAATGCCTCCGCTCGCGACAGATATCCTTGAAAAGGAAATTAGTCCAGATCCGCCCTATCCCCGTCTCCTATACTGCAATGTCTTCACTCCGCAGACCGTCAGCACGATGAACCAGAAGACAAGGAATTTTTTCTCCTGAGCCAACGCTTGCACAACAGAACGCAACGGAAGATCTGGATCATGAAGAAACCGGGGCTCTTCCTGAACATAAAATCTAAGAATCCCATCATCGATCATTTCCTCATCTTTACCCTCAGGAACCAGAGCCAACTGGAAACCATCGGCAAATTTGGGTCGCCGCCGGATCGAAATTGTTATGGGATCGGCCGAGGTATTGGTCAATCGGAAATGCACCTTGTTATCCCTGGCGAAATAAGACTGGGGAAAGCTTTCCACCCAGCCTTTTTTCAATTGGGGATGATCGCTCACAAGGATCTCCTTTTCTTCCTTGGCCTGATAATCCAGAATTTCAATTCTCACGGCAGAAGCAATCGGCTGATCAAGAAAAAGGCCCATCTTTTTTACCCAGCCCTTCTGTAGGGAAACTTCCTGGCTTAGACTTGCCCCGGGCATCAGTTCCATTCGCCTAAACTGCGGCTCATAATAAAAATTGGAACTGCGGGTAAAAAGGTACTCCTTGAATTTGGCTTTCAACGCAGGGTGTGAAAAGGAAAACAGCACTATAAGAAAAACCATACAGGCACCGGGATATACAAGAATCGCTCCGGGCTTTCTACCTGACGATATATCTGGCTTTTTAAAAATACTCTCTCCAGGTTTGAAGCCAAACAGGATGGATAGTTGATGGACGATCACAAGGGTCGTCAGAATAAAAATAATCAGAGTGGCGGCTTTAGCATGGAACCCAGAAGGAGAAAAGAAGTAGGCGATATCCATCCATCCCGGAAAACTCATAAAAAAATCCGGGGCCAGGGGAGCTAAAAGGCCGAGGAATGTCTGCTTGTCACTGAGATTGGCGAAAAATAGCAGAAATACAATCAAGCCATAGATGCCAATATATTTTCTCTGCTCACGGAAAAACAGAAACCAGAACGGCGTGACCCATGCGTAATAATGAATTTTCAGAGGCACGCATAAAAGCAACAACAAGCAAATGAAGGCATACCTCAAGACATCTGAAAAATTGCCCCGATACCTGAAACCTGCATGATAAAAAACCGCAACATACCCCAGGGCCTGGAACCCCTTGCTCAGCACAAGAACCCATGCCCAGGCCAAACCCTCGGAATAAGATCCCTCTGAGCCGCCCATCATCCTCCAGAAAACAAGCTCTCCCGAATGGGCCACAAACGGCAGGTATACCACAAGCAAGGGAACTAAAATCCAACAGGCGGTTTTCGCCTTTTCCCGCCACCCTTCCGCCAAAAGAAATGGAAGTGGCAACAAAACTAACGTAAATAACTTAAACGGCACACTCAAGGCAAAACAAAATCCCATCCATGGGGCGCTTCTTTTAACTTTGTACAGGTAAATCCCAAATACCATGATCGCGACAGGGACGATTCCGCATTGCCCAAACAGGTATTGAGAATACAGGAGCACTACCGACCCCGCCCACCAAGAAACATAGGATTCCTTTTCTTTTTCTCCTGCAATCATTTTCAAAACGAATAACAGGATGAGAAAGTCGCAGACCAAATACAATGTTTTCCAGAGAAACAGCACAGCAAACTTCGCCTCCGCGCCAGGATAGGAAAACGCCGCCTCGCCATCTCTCAGTATTGAAGGAAACTGTTTGATGACCTGATGCATCCAAATGCTGTATTCCGGACTGGTGAATACCTGGGTGACCCCTGACCACAAACTAAAAACAAAATAATGCAACGGTTGATAGGAATATAAGGCAGCGGCGGGATCGGAAAAGTATTCAGCCAAATACTGGTAAACATCAAAAACCCCTTCGTTTAAAAAAAGAAAGGGTGTTGCAAATATGAAGAACATGTCGGGGTGACCGGCCCAAGGAATTAGAAGAAGACGCATGAACAGGCCAAATGCTATCCATTTTTTACAACATGCGCTTAGTGGTGGGAGGGAAAACATACGCAAGAGGGGTTTCATTTTTCTATCTGCTGGTATTTGGTCATTGTCAAAACATTTCCCAGGTGAGAACCTGCTCGGCAGGGATAGCCACTTTAGGGGATTTTCCAAGTACGCGTTCCAACTCGCCAGGGGGAATGCCGGTTCCCGGACGCTTGCAGGCCAGCATTGCAGGATCAAGCGGTGTTCCAGCGGGGATATCGACCCGGGCCACCAGACTGCGCCGGGCAGACTGCCTGACCGGGATTTCTGATTCCTGGATTTCCTTTTTCCCTTCACCCAGAATTTTTGTAACATTAAGGAGTTCTGATTTCAACTGGCGAAGGTCATCCGGTTGCATGGAAATCGACTGGTCCACACCGGGTAAATTACGGTCAAGAGTAAAATGTTTTTCGATGAGCACCGCGCCCAAAGATGCCGCAACCACGGCAGACAAGTTATCCAAAGTGTGATCGGACAACCCCACCGGCAATTCAAACTGACTGCGCATCCCAGCCAGACAAGCCAGGTTCATCTCCTCATACCGGGAAGGATAATTAGACACACAATGAAGAAGAATGACGGAGCTTGCCTTTCGCAATGCATGCAGAGCCTCACCGATTTCTTTGTCGTTACCCATTCCCGTCGAAAGCACCACCGGCAAACCGCTTTCAGCCGCCCTTTCCAGAAAGGGCATATAGGTCAAATCCGGAGAAGCAATTTTTAGCGCCGGCATTCCAAGCTCCACCAGCATATCCAGTGACGCCTCATCGAAGGGAGTAGAAAACAGCGGGATATTTAATTTGTCGGCGTAAGCAATGAGAACTTCGTAATCCGCCCGTGAAAGTTCATAGCGTTGGAAAAATTCATAGAAGGGAATTTTGTTGCCCGGGTTATCCGGGTCATCAGCCAGCAAGGATTTTGAAATCATCTCACCAGCCACAAACGTTTGCAATTTCACCGCGTCAGCACCATTTTTAGCGGCGGACTCAATCATGCGTTTTGCCAGTTCCACATCGCCGTTATGGTTGAAGCCAATTTCCGCCACGAGAAACGCAGGGTGCCCCGCTCCCAAAAGTTTTCCACAAAATTCAAAGCTACCTTGATAACTCATTAATTCCATTCCTTAACATAAGAGGTTACAAGTTTTTATCGGATATTTTCCTCATTTCCTCAACCCCCTGGCGGGGGAGGCGACTCGGCAATACAGTGCTGGCCCCATACCTAGTGGTGGCGGACGAAGCTGTTTATCCAAATGGGAACTTTAGGGTGAATCGCTGAAAGTACCTGTACTTGCATTTCGGTGAAAGGTTTTATAATCGCCAAAAGAATAATGAAACCTGATGCGTAGATCACCGCCGTCAACAAAATCTGGTCCCAGAAAAATATTGCGAATGTTTGCGCAGGAACCACCGCTAACAGCGAAAACAACAGGCATTTCCCAATAGTCGGCAAAACCGGGAAAACATCCATCTGTTTCTTGATCACAAAAAGCTGGCGGGAAACCATATAGACCATCGCTAAACCTGTACCCGCAACAGCACCCATCTCCTGATAAAGCGGGATCAGAATCAGATTCAGTCCGATATTTATCAGACTGCCCTCAACAGTCACACGGACCACTGTATCGCGACGGTGAAGAATGAACAGAGTGGAAGAGACAAAGTCCATTCCCGCAATGGTGGCAAACCCAAAGAAAAGAATATAAAAAGTCAGCACCTTGCCTGCCTGCAGGAACTGTTCTCCGTAAACAAAATGAATCAGGGATTCCGCATTGCAACCGGCAAACACAAAAATTGGCACGGTAAGAAAACTGGCGAATCCGACAATCTGGCACCAGACGCGGGACAAGCCTTCGCCCGATTCCCTGGCATAGGTTTCAGAAAGAATGGACAGAGCCAGCGGCCCCACCCCCACCATGACAAAAGCCAGCATTCCACCCAGCCCTGTGGCGAGGTGGTAAAACCCTATGCCCGCCGGTTCCACCTGAAAATAGTTCATCAGCAAAATATCGCTCTGCGTGATCAATCCGAAACTCAACAAAGTAATGAAGTAAGAAGCCTGGGCCAAAGGGCGCATTTCCTGCCAGTCAGGGGCCTGGGTTTCTCCTTTAAGGCTCTTCCAGGCCAACCCGAAATAAATCAGGATATTGATCGCAGTGGAAAGGATGTAGGCATAGAGCACACCAAAAATTCCATAATCCAGATAAATAAAAACACCCAGGAAGCAGAAATTTAAAAACGCGCAAACCGTTTCCGACAAGGTCACCGTTTTATATTCCAGACGTGTCATGAACAACGTGCTGAAAATGGAGTTCAGAGTAATGATGAAAAAGTAAGCTATGAGGGCAGACCGGTACTCTATCAGTTCCGGCATCTGTATAAAATCGAGGTAATGAGGCAAGCCCATATAAAGGACCGCTCCAAATGCCAGAGTGGTCATGGCACGAACCGTCAGGATTTTTTGGACCAAATACCGGCCCTGCCGTCCGGTGGAATCTTCCACCATCAATTCAGGAAGCTTTTTATTGATCAGCGTTTCCAGTCCGAACTGGTTAAGCAGGCGAACAAAGGAAGGGATAACCAGCAAAGTGGCATAAATTCCCAGTCGTTCCTTTCCCAGGTAGCGGGTAAGAAGAATCGAAACGCCGAAGAGCAGGACCTGCACGCAGACCTTACCAAAAACGTTCCAGGAAATATTGGATATGAACCGTTGAAAGGATGACAAGGCGAGGCCCTTTAGCGAGCGGGTCGGAGAATCACCGGTGGCAACAAGTAGCTAAATATAATAAAAGGTGGAAATATTACTTCTTGCCAACTGCGTCTGTTACTGGCAGTTTAACATGGCATATTATACACTAGTCTTCTCATTTTTTTTCAGAAGCCGACTTAAAGGAGAACACCCTTGCAGTACAAAGTATTTATTGCGGTAGAATTTGAAGGTTTGACTGAAGAAGCTCACAAAGAGATTGCCGAACGGCTGGAAGAACACGGGCTGGAAAAAATCCCTACAGTAAGTTCCGCATGGGAGTATGCCTGCGAAGCGGAGGACGAAACCGATGCCAAAGACAAGGCCATTCAGGAGCTTACCAATGTGACCCGGACTTATCCCTGCGAAATGCGGCTTGTCGTTCAGGCCGGGACATCACAAATTCTGCGCCGGAAGAAAAAATTCGATCTCTGAACATTTGAGAATCTATTCCAACCCTCTAATAGTATAATAGTGCCGTTCCAGGAAATATTAGCAATTCACGATCCGGTCCGGTAGCAAGCTCATTATTCAGGGCCTGCGGGGCAAGACGAAATCGTTTCAGGTTCCCAGAGAGGTAGCGGATGAATATCATTTTAAACAGTTACTGCAATCTAAGCTGCAATTACTGTTTTGCGGACGAGTACATGGAAGAAACGGTAAAGACACCGGGAAAATCCATGGAATACGATTATTTCCAAAATGAGTTTCTGCCAAAAATCAAAAACGCGCCCATCATCAATTTCATGGGCGGAGAACCCACCCTGCATCCCCGGTTCAACGAAATTTTTCAAAATACTTATGACCGCATTCTGCCGTACTCCCATCTCAGCGTATTCACCAACGGGTTGATGCCGGAAAAGGTTTTGGACCTGCTGCTGAAAATCGCCAGCCCAGGAGGCGCCCATAGCAAACAAATCGTTTTTGCCATTCTATTAAACTGGCAAACGATGGAAAATATTTCAGAAAAAAACCACGAACGGTGCAAAGAAGTCGCCGAGCGTATGTTGCGGGTCAACGGCTACAGCGTCACCTTCAGCATCAATCTATACTCCAAAGACCAGGAACTCGAACAGCAGTGCGAGGAAATTGACCAGATCTACCAGAAAGCCGGCCTGCCCCGTGACAAGGAATACAAAGTCCGGGTCAGCCCCGCGTTTCCCATCGTAGGAGAGGAAACCAACACCTATCTGCCAATTCGGGACTTCCCAAAAGTCGGAAAGAAAATGCTGAACATTATGCAGCGTTTTCCACAATTATGTTTTCGCTTCGACTGCTCCCTGCCGCCTTGCTTTCTGGATGACATCGGTGAAGACCAGATGTCACTCACGGACCGGATTTATTTTCACGGCAACAAACAGTTGCCACCAATGGAAGAGTGGAAGCGCAATGAGTATTATTTCGGCTGTGCGGACGGAAGCCCCATGGATATTGACTCCAAGGGCGACTGCTTCAACTGTTTTCCCTTTCACAATTTGAAACTGGGAAATGTTGCGGATTTTAAAGAGGTGAATTCTATCGCCATGGCCCAGATGGGAGCTAAATTTCTGAACACGGTATTTGAGAAGACTCAGGCGAAAGAACCTTGCCGGTCCTGCCCACACTATATGGTCCGGTGCTCAAGCGGTTGCTTTGCTTACAATTTTGTCGAAGAACCCCTTAGCAGGGGAGGCCAATAGCCGTGACTTGATTGAGCCAAGATGTGTCGTTGCCAGCTAGCTAAAGCTGTTGCAATTTGGGTTGCGCGTTATGCTCATCATTTGCCTTCGTGCCCCGAAGGGGTATCACGCTGACGCCTAGTGGGGATTAAAGAATCCTATCAAGCTTGACTTCCTGGCAAATGATTCCTATATGAAATCCTTCACAGGATTCAACGGGACCAAACACTCTGCCTTTGTGCAAAGTCATTTTTTCAAGCCCCTCACGAATAAAATCGTCCAACTCGTCATTATTCAATTTAGTAAAACCGCCGCGCGGTTGTCGGGGGTCGCTCTTATTCCAGCCCACTTCCAGCCAGCCCAGATTGCCTCCATCGTCTTTGGAAACAGAGCAAATGCTGTATTTTTCAGTTAGCTTCATCAGCATTTGAATCCGACCCGTTTCCCCAGGGATGCTTTCAATCGTCTCCTTGAGCAAGTCCGCCACTTCCTTTTTTTCGACCAGGATATGTCGTATCTGAATTTGATGCGTTGCACCCGCCATGCCAGTTCCTTTGGGTTAAAGCTTTCTTGTATTGTATGAAGTGAAACAATATATAGGATTTGCCTCCCAATTACCACCCACTAGCCGTGGGGCCAGTGTGCCGCCACTTTATTTGGCGCGCAAAGAGTTATTGCCAGTCGGCCCCACGCCTAGTGGGGTTGATTCAGATTTTTGTTTCCGGTATGTTGCGGGGTCTATGACTGAGAATACAGCAAAACTTATTCTGGCATCGCAATCTCCCCGCCGATTGGAACTATTAAAACAGGTTACCGACCAGTTTGAAGTCGTCCCCAGTTCAGTAGAGGAAAAACTGGATTATGGACGGCGTCCAGAAGAAAACGCCCGGGCCCTGGCCCGCACCAAAGCCGAGAGTGTTGCTAAAAATTATCCCAATGACTGGGTCATCGGTGCCGATACCCTCGTAACCTTGGATGATGAAATATTTGAAAAGCCTGTGGATGTTCCCGATGCACAAAGAATTCTTCGCCGCTTGAGTGGTAGAAAGCACCTTGTCATCACCGGCATCTGCATTGTCAGCCCGGGGAAAACCCTCGACAAGGCCGTCATCTCAAAGGTCCGCTTCAAATCTTTGTCGCAGGAAGAAATATCAAGCTACATCCAAACCGGCGAACCCATGGATAAAGCTGGAGCCTACGCCATTCAAGGCAAAGGAAAATTTATGATCCGTGAGTTTTCCGGCTCAGAGTCCAACATAATTGGGCTCCCCATCGACGAATTAAAAATCCTCCTGAAAAAAACCGGCTTCCCACCACTCGGCGTGGGGCCGACTGGCAATAGCTCCGCTGGCTAGCAAAGAGTTATCTCGGCTCAATCAAGCCCTTGCCATCTGCCCCCGGCATGTGAAAAACCCTTGACATTTCAATGGGGTTGAGCGTTTTAAACATCACTGTTTTATAGAATTTACTTGCGGATTAAAGCTCTTTGTAATTTAATTTATATGCAGGGTCCACCAATCAATGATCGGAAAAGGTAAATGCACGAATCCAAAAACAATATGGAGATTCACGGTCAGTGCCCGAAATGCCAGGGCCCGATTTTCCTGAACAGCAGTATGGACTGGTATGGCAATACCGTGCTGAGCCTCAATTGCTGGAATGGACATTACCAGTGGATCAACATAGAAAATATTGAAGAGTCCAAGAACCTTGCACCAGAAACCAAGCGGGATCTTATCGCTCACATCGGATTTTTTGATTTGTCATGACCTCCAGGTGCGCCAGACCTTATCACCTATTCGCATTCCTCCTTTTTTCTGCGGTTATTTTTCTTCACTCTCTCGCACGAGCCCAACCTGAACCTCCTCCGGGAATGATCTATATTCCTCAAGGGTATTTCCAAATGGGCAGCTCTTCAGGAAAAGAAGATGAAAAACCCGTGCATTTTGTTTTCACTCCCGGCTATTTCATCGATAAATATGAAGTGAGCAACAAAGACTATGACGCGTTCATGCAGGCCACCGGACACAAACCCCCGAAGTTCTGGAAAGATTCCCGATTCAACGAACCGGACCAACCCGTTGTCGGAGTAAGTTGGCACGATGCTATGGCATACGCAAAATGGAAAGAACGAAGACTGCCGACAGAAGCAGAATGGGAAAAAGCCGCGAGGGGAAACGATGGCCGCCTGTGGCCCTGGGGAAGAAAATTCGATAAGGGCATCAACTTTTTCTTCGTCAATATTTTTGGGGAGAATGACAACTATCCTTACACCGCACCGGTAGACTATTACCATTCCGGTGTCAGCCCTTTCGGATTATACAACACGGCCGGAAATGTCTGGGAATGGTGTCTGGACTGGTATGACAAAAACTATTATCGCGTCAGCCCCGAAATCAATCCAGAAGGCCCTCAGGGACCGCTGAAAATGAAAGTGCTCAGAGGAGGGTCCTGGGTCAACAGCATTGAAGGCATAAAAGTTATCAGACGCGCACGCAACTTCCCCCATATAAAAAACGAAACTTATGGGTTTCGTACCGCGCTGTCCTCCCAGTGAATCCACCCCCCAACAGACTCGCAATCTTCTCCTGGGGCCTTTACGATTTCGCCAACACCATTTTTTCCATGAACGTGATCTCCCTGTATTTCGCGTTATGGGTTACGGTGGACCACGACGGTCAGGACATTTTATACAGCACCGCCCTTTCACTTTCCATGCTGGCAGTAGCCTTGAGTGTTCCTGTTTTTGGAACCCTTTCAGATACTACCGGCAAACGCAGGGTTCCCCTTATCGGACTCACCCTGTTATGCGTTTTCGCAACCGGACTGATCGGTACCACCGATCACTTATTGACCGGTCTGATTTTATTCATGGTAGCCAATTACGGATATCAATCGGCATTGGTTTTTTATAACGGCATGCTCCCCTCCATTTCACGAGGTAGCCACGTTGGCCTTGTTTCAGGATATGGAGTGGCCCTCGGTTATCTGGGTTCCATCGCCGGCATGCTAATGGTGCAACCGTTTGTGGAGGAAAGTGGTCGTTCCGCCACGTTTCTCCCTACCGCCACACTGGTTTTGGTTTTCGCTCTTCCCTGCTTCCTTTTCGTCAAAGATCCAGAAATCCGAACCGCCTCTTCTGTTCGTGTTAAAGAAGCGTTCAAAACACTCAAAGAAACTTTTCTTCGCGCCCGGCAATACCATTCTCTGTTTCGGTTTATCCTGATTCATTTCCTGGTTCTTGATGCGGTGAACACCATTATCGCTTTCATGTCTGTGTATGCCAGCAAAGTGATTGGATTCAGCGGTGGTCAGATCATGAAATTCCTGATCTCCTCAACCGTGGGCGCAATGGTCGGGTCGCTGATCATCGGCATTCTGGTCAAGCATAAAGGGGTCATCTGGTCTTACTGGCTGGTATTGGGAGCCTGGATTACATCTCTCTTCCTGGCTGCCGTAAGCCAGAGCGAAACCCTGTTCTGGATGGTGGGCCCCATCGCCGGGGTAGGTATGGGAGGGGTCTGGGTGGTCAGCCGGGCTTTCATCATAGAACTGTCTCCGCCTGAAAAAGTCGGGGAGTTTTTTGGATTATACGGGTTCGCAGGTAAAGCGGCATCCATTCTGGGCCCTATGCTTTGGGGAGCAGTGGTTTGGGCCCTGAACTCGACCGGGACGTTCAAATATCGGGTCGCGGTAATGGTGTTGCTGGGTATCGTGGTTGTTGCGGCCTTCCTGTTTCGCGACCTTACCCGACAAATGCGACATCAATAAATCGGTTGACATCGAGAGGTCGAATGATTAATTCTAATGGCACCATTAACAAGTTAAAAGCCGCACAGAAAGGTTAACCCCTATGGCACGATTCGTTTCCTTGAGTTTGTTTTTGTTCCTGCTGGGCGCAGGATTTTTTGTTTCCACCTATCCCACAATCGTCTGGGCTCATTCCGGCCATAAACACGATGAACTGAAAATCAAGCTTCCCAAAGTGGTGGCCCAGGTTAATGGTATAGATATCAGTGGAGATGCCATCTCCCGCGAGTTGAAAAAAGCCGCAGGGCAATACAAAAAACGCGGCATGCCCCTCAATGCAAGCCAGGAAAAGTCCGCCGCAAAAAAACTGATCGACGATGAAGTCGGGCGCACCTTGCTGGTTTTAAAAGCCAAGGACTCAGGTATCAACATAACGAAGGATGTACTGGAAAAGCGGCTCAAGGAAGTACAGGCTAAATTCCGGTCGGCTGACGTTTTCGCACATAAGCTCGCCGATCAGGGCATGTCGCTGGACCAATATAGAGCGGAACTTACAACCGATTTGTATATGGATCAGATCATCAAGAAAGAAATCGAACCCAAAATCGAAATTCCTGAAAATAAAATCCGTGATTATTACGAAAAAAATAAAAACAAGTTCGAGAATCAGGAAACCGTCCGGGCCAGTATCATCCTGTTGAAATTTAATCCATCGCAGGGAAAAGCGGGAGAACAAAAAGTCCTCAAAAAGTTCGAATCCATTCTTGACCAGGCCAAAAGTGGAACCGAATTTGCGGCGCTCGCCATGAAGTTTTCCCAGGACAGTCTGGCTTCCAAAGGAGGAGACTTGGGGTTCTTCACCAAAAAGCAAATGCTTCCGGCTTTCAGTAACAGGGCTTTTAAAATGAAGGTGGGCGAAGTCAGCGATATTTTCCGCACCGGGCACGGATTTCACGTGCTGAAAGTTACGGACAGAAAACCGGCGGGGACCAGTCCTTTTGAGGCAGAAAAAGAAAAGATCAAAAACTTTCTCATCCAAAAGAAAGTTTCACAAGCTACTCGCAACTACATCGAAACCCTGAAAAAACAGGCAAAAATCAAAATCTACTTCTAGCCACTAGGCGTGGGCCAATGAGCCCTGGGATCTCGAAAATATTTTTGCAGACAAACATCTACTTGAGGATAAAAAAATGAAGAAGCTTCTGACTCTTGGTTGTTTAGTTATGGCAGGCCTTTTTATGACAATGAGTTTATCCGGCTGTGCAACAGTCGTAACCTCTGCGGCACAAAAGGCATGGGAAAGCCGCAGTACCGAAGACCAGGTTACCGACTCAAAAATTCATACTGAATTTCTGAA
>Ga0233433_10002024_pt1 | contig 18313 bp, 11 predicted proteins | sample SI_122_August201_5_FD_179868 | JGI IMG/M metagenome (GOLD analysis project Ga0233433, IMG submission 179868) | Seawater microbial communities from Saanich Inlet, British Columbia, Canada - SI_122_August2016_100_MG | ecosystem: Environmental > Aquatic > Marine > Inlet | place: Canada: British...
GTGGCGGCGGAAGTAGCGGAGCACGCGGCGCTGGAGGACGTACTGGAGCTCGGCCCAGTGTTCGGGAGTGAGTCGGGCGGCCTCGTGGAAGCGGACCTCTCCTGCGTCGCTCTTGGAGAAAACACCAACTGGCCAGGTCACTCTCGGAGGCGATGGCCTCTTTGCCGAGATCTTGGTTTTCCGCGAAGGTTCCAACTGCCTTCAATTCTCCGGTGAGTGCCAGTTTTACGTGCAGACCAACGAGAATGGTGAGTACACAGCGGCGCTCCGGCTGGACAATCAGCCCAGTGGGGGCGCCCTCAACTGGTGCGGCACTGAGGTGAGGGCAACCATCCCGAGTAGCGGGAGTAGCGGAACAACGCGTAACATGTCCCGCGACCTGAGCGCCGAGACGGCTGTCGGCGGCGACTACTCCGCCAAACGGCACGTCGTCAACTTCGCGTTTGTGATGTAACCAAAAGAATCCGGCGGGCGGCCACAAATTGACGGGTTTGACCCTGGTCCTCACGTTGTCCAGACTCGTCAAAGGGCTTTTGGTTTAACTATCCTTCGGTTAGAAATCTGACATTGATCAAGAAATACCATCTGAGTCTCGTAGCCATTTTCCGAAACGAACATCGGTACCTTGAGGAGTGGTTGAAATACCATTTGAAAGTCGGAGTAGACCATTTTTACCTATACGACAATGGTGGTGATCATAAGGCTTTGCTCGATCCTTTCATGAGTCACATCACCTATACCTTGTGGACAGACGCTATCGCAAAAAATCGAATTGGAACATCCGATTACTCCAGACAAACCATGGCCTATACGGATTGTGTGACTGTTTATGGACAGGAAACAGAATGGTTGCAACTAATAGATTTGGATGAATACCTAGTGCCCTTGGATGCCAATGAAGTTGGGCGCAGTATGAAAATCTATGAAAACGAGGGCATAGATAAATTGAGAATTCGTCGCTTCAATTTCGGAAACGACGGCCACTGGAGAAAACCCACAACGGCCAGCATTGACTCATATCTTCGTAGAGAGAGGAGGAGTTCTCATCATAAGGACATGGGAAGAGCTGATGCTATCAAGAAAGTGAATGGACCACATTCTCTTAAAATCGAGGGTCAAACCGTCATCCCTGAGAACCTTAGCGTTCATCATCATTATACCCGATCACTCGATGATTGGATGGAGCGAGCAAAGATTGGCGGGGGGCAGGCTGGAAAAGGATTTCGAGTGTTTATTGGTGAGAGAAGATGGTTGGCTCATTTGACCTTCTTCGCCCTGAATGCCAAGTCGCTCTACGTGCTCTTCTTTTTGATTGGATTTAATCTTGTTTTATGGTTGTCACCGAGTTCACCTATAATGCTCCTGATAAACTTGCCTATTTTCGGAGCTCTACTCTTCTCCTTCCTGAGAGGCCAGAACGAAGTGAAGGATATGAGGATGAGGGAGTTGATGGATCGGAACTAGTCACAACGGCAGCCTGACGGGTTTCTGCTTGCGCCTGCCGTTTTCAATAGGGCTGGTGTGGATTCGTCCTGAGGTTCGAGCCGAGGCGTCGTCGGGTAAATTTACCCACGGCGGCAGATTGCATCAGCTGAAGCGCTCCTCCTTCCGTGGTTGTGGTATCCATAAGTCGGCTCTTATCGTGCCGCCACGTCGTATCCGAGTGCGACACCCCACGGCATGCCAAAGCTCAAGCCAAAGCTGCTCTCTCGGCCCCGCCCGATGGAAAACCACACACCCAGATCTTCCAGAGGGCCCGGAGCCACGCCCGGATAGAGGTTGACCTGAACGGCGGTAGATGTGGCGTTGGTCAGTACCAGACTGCCCAAAAGTGAGTTGTTGCGGGAAAGGTGGAGGGTGCGCTCCGGCCCGGGGCGCTGCCATGGTCGAACGGGCGCGACCGCCGAAGGGGAGGAGCCCTCTGTCTGTTCGCCCATCCGGTGCCGTGCCCGATTCATGTGAGCGGGGCGAGCGTAGGCGATGCCCACGCCGAGTGGGGCTCGAGGCTTCAGCCTCGGAGCGAAGTGAACGGCCGGACGTGGCCGTCCTCGACGTGACCATGCCCGCGAAGACTGGGCTCGAAGTTGCGAAGGAATTGCGCGACTCTGGCAGCGACCTGGGCATCCTCATTCTCTCTATGCACGACGACCCCGAATACGTGCTGCAGGCGGTGCGCGCCGGGGCAGACGGGTATGTGCTCAAGGACGTGGCACCTTCTGAACTCCGCGACGCGATTCAGGCCGTAGGGAGTGGCAAGGAGTTCTTTGCCGAGCGTGTCACCTACCAGCTCAGTGTGGGGCTTCGCGAGGAACTCGAGCGCGAGCAGAAACGGACTCGCATCGGGAGCCTGACGGGCAGAGAAGTTGAGGTTCTGGTCCGGATCGCGGATGGGAATACCAACCGTGAGATCGGCAAAGAGCTCGGGATCAGTCCGCGCACGGTGGAAACCCACCGAGAGCGTGTTATGGCGAAGCTGCGGGTGCGCACTGTCGCCGGCCTGACGCGCCTCGTTGTGGGGTATGGCCTCGGCCAGACGTAGATCTCCCTTTCACGACGCCCGTCGGGATGGACCCGTAGGGGATTCCACCTACTGAAAATGAGGTAACTCTCCGCATTACAGTGGGTGCACTGAATTTCTAGCTTGGAACTGTCAGGTTACGGCTCCATTCGAGAGATCTTCCATGCATACCACGCTCAGGACTGCCCCGGTTCTCGGGAGCGTCTTCTTTTCGATAGCATCACTCGCGCTCGCGCTTCCCGTGGCGACCGCGGCCCAAGCCACCGATCCCGAGACCGATACCCTGGTTTATCGGGTCGATCCCATCACCGTCACCGGGACGCGTGGTCTGCGGGAGGTATCAAAAACGCCCCTGCCAGTTTCCGTGATCCAGCGTCGTGACCTTATTCAGCAGCAGCCGAATACGGTCAGTGATCTCTTCCGTACGCTTCCGGGCCTCGACGTGGCGGGAGTGGGTGTGAACCAAGGCCGTCCACAGATCCGCGGGCAGCGGGGTCAACGCATTCTTCTGCTGTCCGACGGCATGCGTCTCAACAACTCCCGGAGACAACAAGATTTTGGTGCACTTCCGGCGCTCGTGGATGTGAATGGCGCCGAGCGGGTCGAGGTCATTCGCGGCCCGGCCTCCGTGTTATACGGATCGGATGCGATCGGGGGTGTGGTGAACATCATTTCTCGCCTCCCAATGGTGGACGGGCTGCACGGCACCGCGTCTATGCGGTACGGTGGCGTAGAGAGCCAGAAGGCCGGATCCTTCCGGACCTACGGTCGATTCGGAGCGATCACGCTCCGAGCCGGCGGCACGTACCGAGAGGCTGAGGCCTACGTGGCTCCGTCTGGCTCCTTCGGCAACATCACGCTCTCCGACGATGCCCTCGTGTCCGGAACAGGCGCTCAGGATCAGAGCTTCGACTTCCGATTGGGTTATGACGCGGGTGGCACCCACTCGATGTTCGGCAATATCGAGCGCTACGAGGCCGAAAATTCCGGCTTCGGCGCGGTGGATCCGGTTCTTTACGACCCGGCAGGCTCGCCTGTCAACATCACCTATCCTTATCAGAACTTCACGAAAGTCTCCGCCGGCTACCGGGCGCAGGAGCTGACGACTCCGTTCGCGGATCAGTTCGAGATCTTGGCCTATGGTCAGCAAAATGACCGGCAGCTGAGCTTCGATATCGGTCCGTTCGGCATCGGCCGGGGGATGGCCATGTCGATCAATACGCTCAACTCGACCGAGATCCGCTCCTACGGCTTCAGAGCGGAGGCCCGAAAGCTCGCGACCCAACGTCTTCTTCTCACGTATGGAGTCGACGTTTGGCGGGACGGGGTCACCGGCACGGATGAAGGTCTCACGACAATGACGGGCTTCGGTCCGACACCAAGGGAGATCGTGGACAACACACCCCAACTGCCGGAAGCGACTTATTTCAGCGCAGGACTCTTCGGTCAGGGTGAGGTCCAGGCCACGGACCGCCTTTCCTTCGTAGCCGGCGCGCGCTGGCAGCACGTCAACGCCAAGACCTTCGCGACTGCCGGTTTGGAGGACCAGGCGCTTCTTGATATCACAGACGGTACTGTGGTTGCCGCATTGAACACTCTGTTCGAAATCTCGGACGCCGTCACCTTGCTCGGCACCGTGGGCCGGGGCTTCCGCTCGCCCAATCTGATTGAGCGCTTCTTTGACGGAGCGACACCAGAAAGCAGTGGTTATCAAGTCAGGAATCCGGAACTCGCGCCGGAGTCCAGCCTGAACTTCGACCTGGGTGTTCGCTTCCGGGAAGGTCGTCTCGCCCTCGAGGCCTTCGGTTTCCGGAACAAGTTGGAGGGTGGAATCCGGATCGAAGCTCTGGGCACTGAGGTCGGCGGATTCCCGGCGTTCCGTAACGTGAATGTCGACGAACTTCTCTTCCGGGGGATCGAGTTCTCGGCGGACTATCAGATCGGCTCGGGCCTCTCCGCCTCAGGCAACCTCACCTGGATGGATGCGGACAACGTTCTCGACGTTGAAAACCCGGTCGGAGAGACCTTCTCCAGCAAGGTCACCGGCAAACTACGCTACGACGCACCGTCAGACCGCTTCTGGTTGTCTGGTGATGTTCGGCACAATGGAGACCAGCTCGAAGTCGACTTTGGAGCCAACAATCCGGTCGGGGATCTGATGCCATCGTTCACCGTCTTCAACGTCCGAGGCGGCATCACGGTCTGGGAATCGGATTCAGGCATGAGTCACCGACTGAACCTGGCCCTGACCAACCTGACGAACGTGCTCTACGCCGAGTTCTCGAACGTGGGCTTCTTCCGGCCAGAGCCGAAGCGCAACCTGACGCTTACTTGGGACGTCTCCTTCTAGGGTGAATAGGGCGGGTGGCCTCCGGGCCATCCGCCCACCCCTCCTTTCCACAAGGCTGAACCATGCCGGGTTTTGTTTCCTACATCCCGATTGCCACCACCGTCATAGCGCTTTTCTTCGCTCCGGTGGTGTTCTTGCGTTGGAGGAGCCGCAAGCCGGCTCCGCACCTCTTCTGGTGGGCGCTCGGTATCGCCATGTTCGGTGTTGGAACGTTGACCGAGTCGCTGACGACACTCTTCGGGTGGAATGAGGTCGTCTTCCGGAGCTGGTATATCTCAGGTGCTCTTCTAGGTGGAGCACCGCTGGCCCAGGGCACGGTTTACCTGATGTTCAAGCGGAAGACCGCCAACCGGATGACCGTTGTGCTGGTGCTCGCGATCCTCGCAGCCTCCACGGCCGTCTTACTGTCTCCCATCAACTATGACGCAGTGGAAGCGTACCGGTTGACCGGCCGTGTCATGGAATGGCGCCAAGCCAGGCTGTTCAGCCCATTTATCAACATCTATGCAGCCATTTTCCTGATCGGCGGGGCCGTGCTGTCAGCCTGGCGCTTTCGTTCGGATTCTACGGCCAGGCATCGCTTCATCGGGAACTGCTACATCGCGATGGGAGCATTGCTGCCGGGGATCGGCGGGACGGCCACCCGATTCGGGCACACCGAGGTGCTCTACGTGATGGAGTTCCTGGGGTTGATCTTGATCTGGATCGGATATCGATACAACGTCCGGCCGGGTTTGAGGGGCGCACCTGTCCCCGACATCGAATCAGGTGCACTGGACTCTGCCGGACTTGAGAGAGAGCCCGCGGCCGTGTAAGGCGCGGAGCCGGGCGGCTTTTACTTCTTCTGGCCCAACTTCAGCCACTTGAACGGGTCTGGCCCTGGAGTCTTGTCCCCAGGTTTCTGTGGCCGGGGACGCTTCGGGCTCTTGGGCGGTTGCGGCGCGCCGGTACCCGGTACTTTGAATTTACCCATGGGTCTTCTCCTGTTTTGTGACTCTACGCAGTGTGGGGGCGCGAGGGTTCAGAAGTGCCAGGTCACGGACAGGCAGCCGATGCCAGGCACCGCGCCATATTCGGAGACGAGTTCTCCGGACCCGCTGGCCCAGCCCCCAACCCAGCGAACGTGCCGAGACGCAACGAAGCCGACCCGGATGCGGACCAGGAAATGCCTGATGCAACCAGGGTGCTGCGGTCGTCGAGGTTTACCAGGGCCAGCGCATCGACGGAAACGATTGGGTGAATCTGGTATGAAAGCTGAGTCGCCCAGGAAAGCTTACCGAGTGTTTGTAACTCCCCACGCAAGCAAGCACTGGATTCTATCAATCGGGCGTGCCCTTCCATGATCCAATTGGCGATCGACTGCGAGATTGGATGGACATGTCTCGCGGCACCTCCCGCGCCGTGGACCAGGTAGCCCTCGTGCGATGGGGGTTGCCCCCCCGGCATTGGAAGCCCCGGAGACTTGGCCCCACGCTTTGACAGTCTTTCCCCTTCTTGAGCCTGCCCGGAGACGATGTTGCTGACCCGGTCTTCACCTGAGGGTCACAACCCTTGAGGCCTGAGCTACTTCGACGGATCCCCTGAAAAGATGCTGTCGATGACGCTTCCATGGCGGCGTTTGAAGATCGCCGTAGCGGTGCCCTTCGTTACGAACCCACGCATTTGGGTGTTTTAAGCCGTCAATGAATTGGAGGAGCCGCAAGGCATCTCTCCAAGCGCGGTCGCAACGAACACCCTTTCGCCCCACCCCCACGGCGGGGATACTTCCGGTCCGCCGATCTCAGAAAGCACGGCGGGAAGACCATACCGGGAGATGCGAAGATGGAAATCGTGACGAAAAGAGCCGGGATTCTGCTCCGATGCGCTGCCTTGGCGGCTATCATGGCGCTACTGCCGCTCAGCGCCGCCGCGCAGGAAGAAGCCGACGAGCCGGAGGACCGCAGCAAGCAGGACCTCCCGCTCGAGGGGTGGGATGAAAATCGATGGATGTCCATCGACTTGACGGAAGGGTCGTGGATCTCCGTCGACGTGAGCCCGGACGGCCAGACCATCGCCTTCGACCTGTTGGGCGATCTCTACACGATCCCCATCGATGGCGGAGACGCGACCCAGATTACGACTGGTATGGCCTTCGATGCGCAGCCGCGCTTCTCGCCCGATGGTTCGCAGATCGTCTTCACTTCCGACCGCGATGGCGGTCAGAACATCTGGATCGCAGCCGCGGATGGCTCGAACCCCACGCAGATCTCCGAGGGAAGCTCCAACCGGGCCGAGTCACCGGAGTGGACCCCGGATGGCGACTACATCGTCGCGTCCATGGGTGGCTTTCGCGGTGGTGGCCCGCCGGTTCCGCAGCTCTTCCACGTGGACGGCGGTTCGGGCATCAAGATCTTCCGGGGCGAGGGGCTGAGGAAGTCACTCGGCTCCGCACTGACCCCGGACGGTCGCTACATCTGGTTCTCCCGTCGTCAAACGACGCGGGATTGGGACTACAACGCCCAGCTCCCTGCCTACCATATCGCGGTTTACGACCGCGAGACCGGCAACACGTTCACACGTGTCTCGCGCTATGGTGGGGCGTTCCGGCCCACGCTTTCTGCTGACGGACTCAATCTGGTTTACGGCACACGACATGAGGACCAGACCGGTCTCATGATCCGGGACCTCGAGACGAGCGAGGAGCGCTGGCTCGCCTACCCGGTCCAACACGACGACCAGGAGTCGCGCGGCACGCTCGACGTTTTGCCTGGTATGTCGTTCACTCCTGACGGCTCCGCGCTGATCGCATCGTACGGCGGGAAACTCTGGAGCATCCCTGTAGCCGGTGGCGACGCCGTGGAGATTCCTTTCCGTGTGCAAACAGAAGTGGAGGTCGGTGCGCTCGTCGACTTCGACTACCCAATCGAGGACACGCCGACCTTCATGGTGCGACAGATCCGTGACGCTGTGCCCTCACCGGCCGGGGAGATGATCGCGTTCAGTTCCCTAGATCGGTTGTGGACCGCGAACATGGACGGTACCGATCCGCGAGAGGTGCTCCACGACGACGTGGGCTTGATCGCACAGTTTCCGGCCTGGTCAGCCGACGGAGAGTGGCTCGCCTTTACCTCGTGGGACGGTGACTCCGGATCGATCTACAAGGTGCAGCCGGATGGCGACGAGCTGACGCGACTGGCCGCCTCTGAAGACCACATCTTCGTCGGGCCAGTTTGGGGTCCTGGCGGTCAGCGCATCGTCGCTTCCAGTGGACCCGCGCGCGACTTCGTCGAGAACTCCGGACCAGGAGCGTCCACCAGCGCGCTCCGCGACCTGGTTTGGGTACCGTCGGACGGCGGGGCTGTGACGACGATCGCACCACTGCTGGGCCGCGGCGATCCACACTTCGTCACGAGCCAGGTGAACCGCATCTACATGTACTCGGGCGGCGACGGACTCATCTCCATCCGCTGGGACGGAACGGACCAGCGTGGATACGTGAAGGTGCGGGGCGAGACACCGCGGGGCTCTACCGAAGGCATGAACGCGAACATGATCCGCATGGCCCCGGTGGGAGACCAAGCGCTCGCCGAGATCAACGGACAGCTGTACACGGTGACGGTTCCAGTCATTGGTGGTGACGTACCGACGATCTCGGTATCGAACCCGGATAACGCACAGTTCCCGTCCCGTAAGCTGACCGACATGGGTGGGGAGTTCCCCGCCTGGAGTGCCGACGGCCGCACCGTCCACTTCTCGCTCGGCAACGCCTTCTTCAGCTATGACCTCGATTCGGCAGACGCCTTCGACGCAGAGCAAGAAGCCGAAGACGAAGAGGAAGCAGACGACGAGGCGAGCGATGAGGACGAAGAAGAGGACGAGGGTTTCGTGCCCGCCGAGGTCCGAGTCGTCATCGAGGCCGAGCGTGACATCCCCGAAGGGACAGTCGTCCTGAGCGGCGCGCGCATCGTTACGATGGACGGCGACGAGGTGATCGAGCGGGGTGACATCGTCATCCGCAACAACCGTATCTCAGCAGTCGGCCCCACCGGGAGCGTCAACGTACCGGGTGGAGCCGAGGTCATCGACGTGTCCGGGAAGACGATCCTACCTGGCTACGTCGACACGCACGCGCATCTGCGGCCGGCGTTTGGCATGCATCGTTCCGACCTGTGGATCTACTTGGCCAACCTGGCCTACGGCGTGACCGCCACGAGGGATCCGCAAACCGGTACGACCGATGTGCTCACCTATTCGGACCTCGTGCGAACCGGCGACATCCTAGGGCCCCGGGTCTATTCGACCGGACCCGGAGTCTTCTGGCAGGAGTCCATCAAGAACCTCGACCACGCTCGCGACCTCATGCGTAAGTACGCCGACTACTACGACACCAACACGATCAAGATGTACGTGGCGGGTAACCGTCAGGAGCGGCAGTGGATCATCGAGGCGGCACGTGAGAATCGTCTGATGCCCACCACGGAAGGCTCGCTGAACCTCAAGCAGAACCTCGCCGAGACAATCGATGGGTATCCGGGACTCGAGCACTCTCTCCCGATCTACCCAGTGTTCGACGACTATGCGCAGCTCTTCGCCACCACCGGCCGTGTATACACACCGACGTTGCTCGTGGCGTACGGTGGACCGTGGTCGGAGAACTACTTTTACACGAACGAAAATCCCCACGACGACGCGAAGCTGCGGCACTTCACACCGCACTCCGTGATTGACGGGGCCACCCGCCGACGCGGTGGTCCGCCGCAGACCGGCACGGCTGGATGGTTCCGCGACGAGGAGTACGTCTTCCCAGACCACGCGCGCTTCGTGACCGACCTGGTCGCGGCGGGCGGTAAGGTGGGAGTGGGCAGCCACGGGCAACTCCAGGGGCTCGGGTACCATTGGGAGCTGTGGGCGATGGCTTCCGGTGGCATTTCGAATCACGACGCGCTGCGTGCAGCGACGATCTTCGGTGCTGAGGCCATCGGACTGGACCAGGACATCGGCAGCATCGAGACGGGGAAGCTCGCCGACTTGGTCATTCTGAACGCGAACCCACTGGACAACATCCGCAACACGAACACCGTGGACCGGGTGATGATGAACGGCCGGCTATTCGACGGCTCCACCCTCAGCGAAGTATGGCCGCGTCAGCGCGACATCGCGCCGCTGTGGTGGTGGGGCAAGGATCCGACCGGCCTGCCGGGCGCGCATAACTAGCACTCTGTACTTCCAAAAAAAGGAGGGGCGGCATCGCGTCAGCGATGCCGCCCCTCCTTATTGTGGATAGGAAATCCAACGGCCCTGATGAGGCGGGAAGGCCGTGCGGAGGGGGTGGGAAATGGGACGCGGATCATGAGGCTGCGGATTTGGTCCGAGAGCAGTCGCGGCTGGATGGCCGAGGGTGTTCAGGCAGCAAGTACGCGGCCCCTCGGTCGTCGAAGTCGGCGGGCAACGACGGGTCGAAGATAAAATCTGGGATAGACCCGGCCTGGGTAGGATCGAAGGCCGGGGTCTGGTCGGGGTGGAAGTCTCCCAAGGAACGCTGTCAGCGACGTCAGAACAGTGGCCGCCTCTTGACCCGTGATTGCCGCCGGGTCTGCGTCGGCGGTGACCGTCAGGGTGCGTCGACCCTCCCAGCGGAGAGTCATTTTGGACGCCCGTGCTCGAAAACGAATGCGAGCGCCTTGAAGACTCCCGTGAGATGGAAGAAAAGGTGATGTCGGACAGTCGAGGGCAAGCGGTAATGTCGGACTGTCACGACCGGGTGAAGGAGGGGCGGCGCGAGACCTCCGAGGTGGAAGGCTGATCGCGATAGTTGCCCTCGTCCCCTAAATTGCCATTCCGCCGAGTCACCCGGACGCCGGCCGTGCAGCCAAGACAGGGTTCATCCCCGAGAGGTTTCAATGCCGCAGTATTCGTTCAGTGTCAACGGTGAAGTGCACAGCTTGGATGTTCCGGAGGACATGCCACTGATGTGGGTACTCCGGGACGTACTGGGCCTGACGGGCACCAAGTTCGCGTGCGGTGGAAATCTGTGCGGCGCATGCACCGTGCATGTGGACGGGTCGCCCGTCCGATCGTGCTCGCGGCGCATGTCGGGTGTCGAAGGACGAGCCGTGACCACGATCGAGGGCTTGTCGCCCGACGGGCTGAACGCCCTCCAGCGCGCTTGGATTGCAGAAAGTGTTCCCCAGTGCGGGTACTGTCAGTCGGGTCAGATCATGACCGCCGCGGCGCTCCTCGCCGAGAATCCCGATCCCACGGACGACGAGATCGACACGGCGATGCTCCGCAACATCTGCCGGTGTGGGACTTATCAGAGAATTCGGAAAGCCATTCACCGCGCGGCGAAGGAGGGATGATCATGTCGGAACAACAGAGCACTTCCGTGACCAACATTTCTCGGCGCACCATGCTCAAGACGCTCGGCCTCGCCGGCGGCTTCGTCGTAGCTGTGACGTTGGTGCCGAAAGGCATGCGCTCTCTCCGAGCGAGGCCGACCCATGACGGACTTTCCCCGTCGATCTACCTCGCGATCGACGAGGATGGAACCGTGCACGCATACATCCACCGGGTTGAAATGGGGCAGGGCACCCGCACTGGTCTGACCCAGATTCTCGCCGACGAGTTGGAGGCGGACTGGGACCGGATCCACGTGGTGCCGACCTACGGCGACGTGAGGTTCGGAAGCCAAAACACCGATGGATCCACGTCGATTCGAAACTTCTACGATGCGTTCCGACAAGCGGGTGCCTCGGCTCGACGCATGTTGGAGGAAGCGGCAGCGACCGAGTGGGGTGTGGACCGCAGCCAGGTCGAGGCTCGGAACCATGAGGTCTACAACGCGGCCACGGGTGAAGCTCTGGATTACCGCGAGCTCGTCGAGGCCGCGGCCTCGATGGACGTTCCGGATCCCGAGTCACTCACCCTGAAGACCCGTGAGGAACACAGGTACATCGGTCATCCCATTCCCAACCTCTACGGGGAGCAGTTCGCGACCGGCTCATCGGTCTTCGCTCAGGACGTGCGCAGAGAAGGCATGGTCTATGCGGTCGCAGCGCGTCCTCCGGTGGTCGGTGGCAAGCTGATCGGGTACGACCGGGAGGCAGCCCTGGCTGTGCCCGGCGTGTCGGACGTGGTCGAATTGCCCGAGATGGAGGAGGGATGGGGATTCCAGCCTCTCGGGGGCGTAGCGGTGATTGCGGACAACACATGGGCCGCGATCCGTGGTCGCGAAGCGTTGAACGCCAGCTTCGAGGGTGGGGTCAACGCCACCTACGACACCGCCGAATACGAGCAGTCACTCTGGGCTTCGATTGATGCAGGTGGCACGGAGACCTACGGTCGCGGAGACGCGGATGCTGCCCTGGAAGCGTCGGACAGACGGATCAGCTCCGATTATTTCGTGCCGCACCAGCACCACATCCCAATGGAGCCGCCCGCCGCCACGGCGGAGTGGGACGGCGACGACCTGAAGATCTGGACCTGCTGCCAGGATCCACAGGCGGTGCAGAACACCGTGGGTCCGTACGTCGACAAAAAGCCGGAAGACATCTATGTCGAAGCGACGCTGCTCGGCGGTGCCTTCGGCCGGAAGTCCAAGCCAGATTTCGCGGTCGAGGCTGCCATCCTGGCGAAGCACGCCGGAAAGCCGGTGAAGATGATCTGGACCCGAGAGGATGACATCCGGCACGGCTTCTACCACGCGATCTCCGCCCAGAGGATCGACGTCGGTCTCGACGCGTCCGGAAGAATCAGTGCATGGGACCACAGAGCGGCGTACCCGTCCTTTATGGAGACGGCTTCACGTCAGCCGACCGACGCTGCCGCCAGCTTCGAGGTCGCGCCGATCATGCAACAACCGTTTGCGATTCCCCACATGCGGATTCGTTCCGGAGACGCGAAAGCACACGTCCGGGTCGGGTGGCTGCGCTCTGTTACGAGCATCCAGCACGGCTTCGCGGTGGGCTCGATGGTGGACGAAATCGCCGAAGCGACCGGGCAGCGTCCTGACCAGGTCTGGTTCGAACTCTTCGGCTCGGTGCTGTCGGGTGCGGAGTTGAGCGATGCCGACCGCCCCGAGCCGCGGCCCCTCGTGGCCGAGCGACTGAGCGCGGTCTTTCGCCGCGTTGTCGAGATGTCCGACTACGGGCGGGCGTTGCCCGACCGGACCGGTATCGGGTTGGCCGCGTGGACCAGCTTCGGGAGCTTCACTGCCGCGGCGTTGGAGGTGACGGTCGGTGAGGGCGGTGAAGTGCGCGTGCCCCGTGCCTGGACCGCGATCGACTGTGGTCTGGCGGTCAGCCCGGACCTCGTCAGGGCACAGATGGAAGGAGCCGTCGTCTTCGGCCTGTCGATCGCGCTGCACGGCGAGCTTACCGTGAAGAACGGAGCAGTGGTTCAGGACAACTTTGACAACTACGAGGTGTGCCGCATTCGAGAGGCACCGGAAGTCGAGGTCGCGCTCTTCGAGAACGAACACCCCCTGGGCGGGGCCGGAGAGCCGGGTGTTCCGCCGGTGGCACCTGCTCTGACCAGTGGAATTTTCGCGGCGGTCGGCAAGAGGATCCGCCGTCTACCTATTGGGGATCAGCTCACGGAGTAGCCGATCAAGCGACGCAGGGTAGGCACTATCACTTCCACTGCACTGGAGGAGCAGCACGCATGTTGAAGCGCCGGACCGTCACCCCCGCGATCGCTCTCCTGATCGGTGCGTGCGGTCCGCCGCCGCCCCCACCCCCGCCTCCGCTCCTCGATCCCACGGGTAGCTACGACTTCACCGTTGTGGCGGAAGGGATAACGGTCAACGGACTCCTCACGATCCGCGGTTCGTCGAAGGGGGACTACGCCGGGAGCATCGATTCTGACCTGGGGTCGGCGATGATGACCCAGATTGAGATCGATGGGCAGCCGATGTCGTTTTACATCGCCGCAGCGGATATGAGCGGTGAGGTCGAGTTCGACAGCACCGGCTTCAACGTTGGAATGAGCGGCGGGATGGGGACTGCGAGCTTTCGCGGAACCAAGAGAGAATGAGGTTGATCTTCTTAATGCTTTAGCGCGACCGGCGCGGGGACTCGTCGCGTGATCTCGACCGCACTTCTCACCCTGGGCTCTATTTTTTGTGGACAGGCACGCTCCTCACGGTGCGAGGGGCGGTTCGACTGAGCGAAGAGTACGGACTCTAGCAGGGCTTCGTGGGGTTGGCTGTGTTGGCGGGTCGGCACCGACCTGCCCGAAGCTCGGTAACGCCCCTCCCGACTCCCGATTGTCTGCGGCTCGTGTGCGCCCTAAGGTGCACCATCCGACGATAGCCGGAAGGGGTCTGTATGGATCCGTTCCGACGCATCTGCCATGCGAAACAGCAACCCACGGAGTGGTCCATGCGATCGCTGACGACGTCACGACGCCCGATTCTCCTTCTCGCCTTCCTCTTCTTCCCGACGGTTCCCGAGTCCGCAGCGGCGCTCGTTACACAGGACGCTCCCGTGGAGGACACCGTCACGAAGGCCACGAAAGGGCTTCCCCTCGAGCCGGGCCGCCGCCTCGACTACACGGCGACCGAGGGAAGTTGGATGTCGGTGGACGTGAGTCCCGATGGATCGACCATCGTCTTCGATCTGCTGGGGGACCTTTACACCATGCCGCTCGCGGGCGGCACCGCGACGCGGATTACATCCGGGATGGCCTACGACGCTCAGCCCCGATTCAGTCCTGACGGAGCGCGGGTCGTTTTCGTCTCGGACCGCACTGGCAAGGAGCAGATCTGGATCGTCTCTACCGACGGATCGGACAGCACCCAGGTCACCCAGGGAGGAAACGACGACTTCGTCTCTCCCGAGTGGACGCCCGACGGAGAGTACATCGTAGCCTCGAAGGGCGGTAGGAATCTGAAGCTCTGGTTGATCCATGCGGACGGAGGATCCGGGGTGGCGATGGTTCCCGAGCCGGAGGCCATGCACATGGCTGGTGCCGCGTTCGGAGCGGACGAGAACAAGGTCTGGTTCGCGCGCCGTCCGGGCCGTCACCAGTACAACGCCGTGTTCCCCAACTACCAACTGGCGGTGTACGATCGAGAGACGGGTGAGTCGACGACGATGACTTCCCGCTACGGGTCGGCCATCCGCCCGACGCTTTCGCCGGATGGGCAGTGGCTCGTGTACGCCACGCGACACGCCGGAGACACGGGGCTTCGCATTCGTCAGTTGGATACAGGCGAGGAGCGGTGGCTGGCGTACCCGGTACAGCGAGATGACATCGAGTCTTCGGCATCGATGGATGCCCTGCCGGGCCTGAGTTTCACTCCGGATTCGCGACACGTGATCGTGTCGTTCGGTGGAAAGATCTGGCGAGTTGCCGCCGACGGGAGTGGTCAGGAGGAGATTCCTTTCTCCGCCGATGTCGGACTGGATCTCGGTCCGGATATCCGCTTTGACTACGAGGTCGAGGACTCACCGACCTTCGTCGCACGTCAGATTCGTGACGCGGTGCCTTCGCCCGACGGAGAGCACTTGGCCTTCACGGCTCTGGGCGACCTCTACGTGATGGAATTCCCGGACGGTGATCCGCGCCGGATCGGCGAGATTGAGGATGCAGGGCAGCTCTTTCCCGTCTGGTCACCGGATGGAGATTGGGTGGCGTACGCCACATGGGACGACGCAGAGGGCGGCCACATCTGGAAGGCGAGGTCCGACGGGAACGGAAATCCGGTACAGCTGTCGCAGCGTGCCGCGATGTACGCGGACCTCACCTGGTCACCGGATGGCGAGCGCATTGTCGCATACCGCGCATCGGCTCGAGACATCCAGGAGAACCGCGGGGGCTTCGGTGGTGCTCTCGGCGCCGAGTTCATCTGGCTTTCGGATGAGGGAGGCGCGGCGACCGTCATCGGGCCGGTGGCCGGCCGTGCCGGCCTCCACTTTACGGAAGATGCCGAGCGGATCTGGGCTACAGCGGGCCAGCGCGGTCTCGTTTCCTTCCGGTGGGACGGCACGGACGAAAAGGCGCACGTGCGGGTGACCGGAGCGGCACAGCCGGGATCGACGAACCGTCCGTCTGCGAGTGCCATCTACCGTGCGCCGCAGGGCGATCAGGCGCTCGCGCAGATCGGCATGCAGTTGTACGTGGTGACGATCCCCATGGTCGGGGGTGAAACACCCGAGATCAGCGTCGGCGATCCGGACAAGGCATCCTTCCCAGCCTCGAAGCTGACCGACATCGGTGGGGAGTTCCCACATTGGTCCGCAGACGGCGGCAATGTCCATTGGAGCCTGGGCAACGCACATTCTGTCTACGACTTGGCTCGAGCCAAGGCTGTCGCGGACTCTCTCGAGGTCCTGGCTGAAGCCGAAGCGGAGGCCGAGGAAGAAGAGGAGCAGGCTGCGGAAGGTGAAGAGGAAGCGGAGAACGAAGAGGAGGACGAGGGTTACAGGGCCGAAGAACATCGCATTGAGGTGACGTACGCTCGGGACATCCCGGACGGTGTCGCTGTCCTGCGTGGCGGCCGAGCGATCACGATGAACGGCTACGAGATCGTCGAAAACGCGGATATCGTCGTCCGAGGCAACCGCATCGAGGCGATAGGGCCAGCCGGCAGCGTCGCGATTCCCGCGGGAGCGGAGGTGGTGGACATCAGCGGCAAGACTGTCGTGCCCGGATTCGTGGATGCGCACTACCACACGCAATGGCTGATGACGCAGATCCACTCCGAGCAGGTGTGGCAGTATCTGCCCAATCTGGCATACGGAGTCACGACCACTCAGGACGTACAGACGGCGCAGACCGACATCCTCACTTACCACGACCTCGTCGAGAGTGGAGACATGATCGGGCCGCGCATCTATCACACCGGCCCCGGGGTGTTCTCGGGCGAGAACGTCCGGAGTCTGGATCACGCGAAAGAGGTCCTGCAGCGATACACAGACTACTACGGACTCAACACCTTCAAGATGTACATGGCCGGAAATCGTCAGCAGCGACAGTGGCTCATCATGGCCGCCCGAGAGCTGAAGCTGAGGCCGACCACGGAGGGTGGACTCGACTTCAAGCTCGAACTGACGCACGCGACGGACGGCTATTCAGGCATCGAGCACTCGCTGACGGTAGCGCCTCTTTTCGACGACGTCGTCCAGCTCTTTAACGCCACACAGACGACGTACACGCCGACGCTGCTCGTGTCGTATGGCGGTCCGTGGGCGGAGAACTACTACTTCACGCGGGAGAGCCCTCTCGACGACGCGAAGATGCTCCGGTTCAACCCGTACGAGGATCTGGAATCGAAGTCGGCCCGTCGGGTCGGCCCGACCGGAGGGTGGTTCCGCGATGAGCAGCACGTATTCAGGAAGCACGCTGTCTTCGTCAACGATCTGGTAGCTGCGGGCGGGCGCGTGGGCGTCGGTGGGCACGGACAGCTGCACGGTGTGGGCTGGCATTGGGAACTGCGCAGCATGCAGTCGGGTGGTATGTCAGAGCATGACGCGCTTCGGGTGGCGACGATCTATGGCGCCGAGGCGATCGGATTCGGCAATGACCTAGGTACCCTCGAAGCCGGGAAGCTCGCGGACATCGTCATCCTAGATGCGGATCCGCTCCAGGATATCCGCAACGCGAGTGCGATCTACTCCGTCATGAAGAATGGTCGGATGTATGATGGCGACACGCTCGACGAGACGTGGCCGCGGCAGCGCGCACTACCGCACTACTACTGGATGGACCAGGCTCCGGTCCGCGTCGGCGCGGGAATGCCCGGAGGCAGGTAGAGCGAGGCTCGACTTCAAGCCGAGGACGCCGCGCGGGAGACGCACCCTCTCCCGCGCGGCATTTTCAGCGTTCCTCATGGATCGACGGCATGTTGCCCACCTTGGGGGGCGGCGCGAATCTCAACGTATGTCGTTGCGATCAAATCCTCTCTCCGCGAGCCCCTGGCTTGCCACGGCACTCCTTGCCGCGGGGCACCTCCACGCTTCCGGGCAGATTCCCGACGTCTCGTCGATCTGTTCCGACCGACCGCCCGCCACCGGGGAGTCGCTCTTCTCGGCCGACCGAGCAGTGCCAGAGCGCACCGGGTCAGATGCGGCCCGCCCGGCGTCCGACCTCTACTGCATCGACCTCTTCTCGACGACCCGAGGAGGACAAGCTGCCGGAGTCATCGAGCTTCGAAAGCCCTGGTCTCCATTTGGGGTCACGGTCACGGCCGAAGGGAGACATCGGCACGATTTGAAAGCATGGATCGCTCGACTGCCTGACCCCTCGTCCCTCGGGCCCTACACGACCTACGTGGCCTGGGCGACACCCCTCGCGCTCGATCCCGTGGTCAAACTCGGCGAGGTAACGAACGGTCTGAACAACCTCGGTGAAGTGGCGTTCAACAAGTACCTGGTCTGGGTGACTGCGGAAGCGTCCGCCGACGTCGTAGAGCGGAGCGGGCCGCTGATCATCCGAGGGCGCTCCCCGTCGAGCCGCATGGAAGC
>Ga0233433_10002026_pt1 | contig 18307 bp, 17 predicted proteins | sample SI_122_August201_5_FD_179868 | JGI IMG/M metagenome (GOLD analysis project Ga0233433, IMG submission 179868) | Seawater microbial communities from Saanich Inlet, British Columbia, Canada - SI_122_August2016_100_MG | ecosystem: Environmental > Aquatic > Marine > Inlet | place: Canada: British...
CAAGTGGGGAAAGGACCCGCGGCGGTAGCAGCCTATAATCGGGCGATAGATCTGGATCCGGGGAAGGGAGAATATTACCATAACCTGGGGTATCTATACGCTCAAGAAGGCAGGGTATCGGAGGCAGAGGATTTGTATAAAAAAGCGTTGGCGCGCAACCCGCACCAGGCTGAAGCGCACTTCAATCTAGGCGGGCTCTATTTAGATAGAGGGTTGATCGACGAAGCGCTTGCAGCTTATACTGCGGCATTGGCGCTGCGGCCGGCTTACGCGGACGCGCTGATTAACCAGGCCTCCGCGTATTTGCAATTGCACCAGGACGAACAGGCTATTGTTGCCTATCGCCAGGCTTTGCGTTTGCAATTGCAGCCGGCGATCCGCCAACGTATTGAGCAACAATTAGCCGCGTTGGAAGCTGCCGAAAAGCGCTAGTCGCCCGCCAAAAGTGCGGAGGATATTTCGTCCCATTCCGCGGACAGTTCGGCTTTGCTGTGGGGTTTATCGGCTCGTTTATACCAATAACCGGCATTGCTTTCGTCGCCTTCTACCCGGTGTAGATAAGCGTGGACCCAGGCTCCGATGGGATCGGGTTGCTGTTGTGCGAGTTCGTGGGCTTTGTCCCATTGGCCTTTGGCGTCATACCAAAGGGCTTGCAAGGCAGAGCTGGTTGCAGCGGGTGGGGTGTCGGCCGCGATACTGGCCTTAAAGGTTTCAAGATTCATTATCGAGCCTCCATTATTGATTATGGCCAAGTATTGGCGCTTTTAATATAGGCATAAGCGAGGCAATGGCCCACCGGTCTATTCCTTGCCAGATCACAGTGTTAGCATCTATATTTACAGACTATAAATAGCTATAGAACAAGGAATTGGCGCAAAGATATGAGTGATTCAATAGGTGTTGGATTAATAGGTTTCGGCACAGTCGGTAGCGGAGTTGTCGAGTTGTTGCAAGATGCGCCTTCGTCGATGCGGCGGCGCAAACACATAGATTTTTCTCTGCAACGGATTGCGGTCCGCGACCTCAAAAAAACACGCCGAACGAGCATTGACCCGGCTTTGCTGACGGCGAATGCAGAGGAAGTGGTCGCCGACCCAGCGGTGCAACTGGTGGTCGAATTGACCGGCGCTGCCGGGGCTTTCGACTGGGTAAGCGAGGCGTTGCGACAGGGTAAGGATGTCGTAACGGCGAACAAGGCGATGCTGGCCGAGCGGGGCGAGGAGCTTTTCGAGCTTGCTCTGGCCAATGGAGCGGACCTGATGTTTGAAGCCAGCGTCGCCGGCGGCATACCGATCATCCGTTCGTTGCGCAATGGTTTGGTAGCCAACCGAGTCGAGTCGCTCTACGGTATTCTCAATGGCACGACCAATTATATTCTCACGCGCATGAGTCGGGGAGAAGGCGACTACGCCGATATTCTCAAAGACGCGCAAGACCAAGGCTATGCCGAGCCGGATCCGACGATGGATGTCAGCGGTATGGACGCGGCGCAAAAACTGGCGATTCTTTGCCGTATCGCCTTCCACAGCACGGGCACCGGCAGCGATGTCTTTTGCGAAGGCATTGAGTGCATCGAAAAGAGCGATATCGAATACGCGCGCGAGCTGGGCTATGTAATTAAGTTGTTGGCCATCGCCAAACAGCAAAATGGCAGCGTCGAGGCCAGGGTACATCCGGCGATGGTGCCTGTCGATTCGCTACTAGCCAATATACACGACGAATTCAACGCCATACAAGTGCAGGGGTCTGCGGTGGGGCCGCAGGTTTTTTCCGGTCGCGGAGCCGGGCAGATGCCGACCGCGAGTGCAGTTGTTGCGGATATGGTCGAATTGCTCGAACGCAAGGTGGCTGGGGCTGGCACGGCGATTGGCGATATGATCCTGGGCGAGGAGGCGGTTGCCATTGCTTCTGTGGCGGCTGTTGAGATGCGCTATTTCCTGCGCGCATTGGTCTCGGATCAGCCTGGAGTGCTGGAGCGGATTGCACGCATTTTGTCCGAGGAAAAAATCAGTATCGCTTCGGTGCTGCAGAAAGAGCGCGACCTACACGGTGGATCGGTACCTCTGGTAATCGTCACCCACGAGGCAAGCGAGGCCGCAATGCAGCGGGCGCTTGCTCAGATCAGCACCTTGGATGCGGTGCAGGGAGCGGTAAAGCTGATTCGAATGGAGGATCTCTAAGTGAAGTATATGGTGCTGGTGCCCGACGGAGCAGCTGACTACCCGCTCGACGAACTTGGTGGGCAGACGCCATTGGAGGCGGCCCAGACCCCGAATATGGATCGCTTGGCTCGGGAAGGTGTCGGCGGGATGGTGCAGATGATCCCAGCCGAGCGCCCGCCCGGCAGCGATGTCGGCAATCTCGAGATCTTTGGCTACGACACTCGGGTCCACTATACCGGCCGTTCGCCTTTGGAGGCGGCGAGTATGGGCGTTGACCTTGGCGCGGAGGGCATCGCTTTCCGCATGAATCTTATTTATCGTGAGGGCGATACGCTCATTGACTATAGCGCCGGCCATATCGAAAGCGAAGAAGCCGGCGAGTTGGTCGCAGAATTGGCGGCCGAGTTGGGGCAAGAGCATATTCGCCTGTACCCCGGCGTGCAGTACCGCCATTTGTTGGTCTATGACAATGCGCCGGAACAGTTGCTATCCTATCCACCTCACGATATTATGGACCAGTCGATCTCGGCGCATTTGCCCGCAGGCAAAGGGCAAGAGAAAATTCGCGTGCTGATGGAGGCTGCCGAACCGATCCTCGCCGCCTCACCAGTCAATGCCGCCCGCATCGCCCGTGGGGAAAGGCCGGCAAATGCCATTTGGCTCTGGGGCTCTGGGCGAGCGCTGACATTGCAGACCATTCCGCAGCGCTTCGGCATCAGCGGTGGGGTAATCTCGGCGGTGGACTTGGTGCGTGGAATCGGCAAGAGCGCCGGCCTTGAGGTAATCGAGGTGCCGGACATAACAGGCTATCTCGATACAAATTTCGAAGGCAAGGCCGAATACGCCTTAGCCGCATTGACACAGGGCGATTTTGTCTATGTGCACGTCGAGGCACCAGATGAAGCGGGGCACAATGGCGATGTGCAGGCCAAAGTGAAGGCTATTGAGGATTTCGACGGCAGGGTCGTGGCGCCGATTTTGGCGGGGCTCGATCGCATTGGTCCTTGTCGTATATTGATGGCACCGGACCACCGCACGCCGATTGCGCTGCGCACTCACAGTCGGGACCCGGTGCCCTTTGTACTGTGGGGAACCGATGCCGAGCCGGACGCCATGGTGGCCTATGGCGAAAAACCGGCCGAACAGGGCAGCATGCAGGTAGGCCACGGGCATCTTTTGATGCAATATTTGATGGCAAACGACTAAAATATAGAATAGGGGCAGTTCGGGAATAACGATGACGAAAAAATACAATGTAGCGATTATGGGGGCGACGGGCGCGGTTGGCCAGGTGATGATGGAGATTCTCGCCGAGCGCAGCTTTCCCTTAGGTGAATTGCGGCTTCTGGCTTCAGCGCGCTCGGCAGGTCGTCAAATCGAGTTCGGTGACGAGTCGATCGAAGTGCGGGAACTCAAAGAGGATTCGTTCACGGGCATCGATATCGTTCTGGCGTCGGCGGGCGGGTCCTTGAGCAAGCGATTCAACCCGCATGCAGTGGCGGCGGGAGCGGTGGTCGTCGACAATACCTCGGCCTATCGCATGGATCCGCAGGTACCCCTGGTCGTGCCCGAAATCAATCCCGGAGATCTGCAGGCGCATCAAGGGATAATCGCCAACCCCAATTGTTCGACGATTATCATGGATGTCGTGGTCTGGCCGCTATATCAGCGCTGCAAGGTCAAAAGGATTGTCGTATCGACCTATCAGGCGGTAAGCGGAGCCGGCGCGCGTGCGATGGAGGAATTAGCGCAGCAGACGCGGCAGGTGCTGGCCGGTGAGGATACTGCGCCGGTCGAGTTGCCGCATCAGATCGCCTTTAATCTGTTTTCGCACAACTCGGATATCGGGCCCGAAGGTTATTGCGAAGAAGAGATGAAGATGATCCGCGAGACCCATAAAATGTTCCACGACGACGAGCTACAAATGACGGCGACGACGATTCGCGTGCCTGTGATGCGCGCCCACTCGGAGGCGATCAACCTGGAATTTACCGAAGCTTTTTCGGCGGATGATGCGCGCGAGATTTTGGCCGAGGCACCGGGAGTCACCATTGTTGACGAGCCCGAGCAGAACCATTTTCCGATGCCGATCGAGGCTTCGGGACTCGATGACGTATTGGTCGGGCGTATCCGCCAGGATATTTCTCGGCCGGAGGGAACGGGCCTAGATCTATGGGTTAGCGGTGATCAGTTGCGCAAAGGGGCGGCACTGAATGCGGTGCAGATCGCCGAAGCCTTGATTGAGGGGAACTTGCTTAAGTCGGCCTAAACGCTAGCTGGCTTGAGAGCCAGAAATAGAAAGCGGTAGCCAGTTATATAAAACCGTCGGAATTTTCCCCGGCGGTTTTATATTTTATTGCGCCGGACCGCTCTTTAACGGTGAAGGAGCGATGGCTGATCTGAGGGGGGAAGTGGCAGGGGCGGAGTTAGGGCTGGCCCTGGACGCAGACGCGTTCGATAAAGCGCGTATAGAGATCGACGCCCTTGCGGAGTTGGTCTAATTCGATCCACTCATCTACCGTATGGGCTTGCGCGATATTGCCCGGGCCGAGCACGACCATCTGTTTCATCTTCTTGATAAAAGCCATACCGTCCGTACCGTAGGCGACCGTGGCGGATTTGCGCTTGCCGGCGAGTTTCAGCGCAGTGCCGACCAAGGGGGCGTCGACGGGCGTATAGAGCGGCCGGCCGTGATGTCTGAGATCAAAGTGGAGCCCGTGTGTTTTTGCGCTTTTGCGGATGCGGTCGATTAGGTCTTCGGTGTCGATGCCGGGCATCGGTCGGTAGTTAAGAGTACAGATGCTCTGTACGGGCGTGATATTGGTGGCGCGATTGTGGTCGTTGATGCCGATGCTCAATTCGGAGTGCGGGGGGGTAAATTCCTCATTGCGAAAACGGCGGGCACTGAGCACTTGCTCGTATATTTTTTTCATATCCGCTAAAAAGGGGATCATCTTCATATTGGCGTTGAGGCCTTTGAGGCTACTGGTATGCGCGGCCCGCCCCTTGGAGGTGACACGAATGGCCACCGATCCTTTGTGCGCGTGCACCACGCGTAGGCTAGTGGGTTCGCATATGATACCATAGCCGCTGCTGGCCTCGGCGAAGAGCTTGGATTTGGCCGTTACGTGTTTGGCGCCGACACCGTAGATTTCCTCGTCGGCAGTGACAACAATATAAAGCGGGGCTGTTAGCTGCGCGGCTTTAAAGTGGGCGGCGGCGCAGATTGTGGCTGAGAGTGGGCCTTTCATATCGCAGGAACCGCGGCCATAGAGTTTGTCTTTGGCGACCCAAGGGCTATAGGGGCTGCGGCTCCAGCCATCGTCTGGATTCGCTGGTACCACATCGTTGTGGCTCATCAGTGACAACCCTCCTGTACCTTGGCCGAGTTTGCCGACGATGGACAATTTAGCGACCCCTGTTGCATCGATGTAGGGGATTTCTTCTATTTGAAAACCCAAACGATCCAGCACCCCGGCGGCATGTTGTGTGACCTCGACATTGCTGGTTTGGCTTTCGGAGGGATAGGTGACGAATTCCTTGGTCAATTTGATGACGTCGAGTTTCATTGCAGATCCGCTTTCGCGAGAGGTGTGCTTGGCAAAATAAGAAGGTAAATTAGCGAAGGCAAGGGCAAGAGCCTGTTGGCAGCGTGTAAAAAAGAAGATATAAATAAATGCTATTACTGGACTTATAAAAATTCACTCAAGGGAATAAATATGAACAAGCCACCGGAAGAATTCGTCAGAGTAGAAGAAGATCGGCTAATGGATTTTGGCGTAGCTTGTTTTAAACAATCCGGCTTAGATGAAGATCATGCCACGCTTTTTACCCGCTTATTGGTCAATTGCGATTTGCGGGGTGTGCGCAGCCATGGCTCGCGCAATTTTAGCGGTTATTGCAGCGCCTTTGAGACAAAGAGTGCCAATCCCCGACCTAATATTCGAGTGGTACAGGAGACTCCGGCGACCGCGGTGCTTGATGGCGATGGGACTTTGGGTTATTGGCCGATGGTAAAGGCTAGTGAATATGCGGTAAAAAAGGCTAAGGCCGTAGGTGTTGGTATGGTTACGGTGCGGCCGATTGGCCACTATGGTTCGGCAGGGCACTATACTCGGATCTGCATGGAGCAAGGTTGCATCGGATTTTCGGTGCAGGGGTATATAGGACAGGGTGATGCCGGTGCTGCAGAGGAGAAACCGCAAATCGGATATTATGGCAACCCGCCGATCTCCTTTGCCATCCCCGGCAATGAAGAGCCGCCTGTGGTGCTCGACGCGGCTACCAGTATTATGGCCGATTATCAAAGGGGACCCGAATTTGACGCTATGCTACCGCAAATACCCGCGGCTTTTTTTAAAAGCATCGGCTATACTGCAATTGCCAGTTTGTTGGGCGGAGGCCTAACGGGCTTTACCTTGCCGGAGTTTGAAGCCGTGCGCCAACAATGGCCCTCGGCGCAGATGGGGGGGATGGTGTTGGCGATTAATATAGGGTCGGTGGTAGATGAGGCGGTGTTTGGTGCCGAGGTTGACCGGATGGTCAGCGATGTGCGCGATACCTATGCGCCGATGCCGGGTTATGATCGTGCGCTCTTGCCGGGGGGGATAGAGGAGGAGAAAATGGCGCAATATCGACGCGAGGGGATTCCCTATGGCGAGCCCGAGCAGGATTCGGCGCGCCAGGTGGCTAAGCGTTTGTCGGTGCCCTTGCCTTGGGAAGAATAAAAAAGGCCCGCCACCCGAAGGCGGCGGGCCAAAAACGGAAGGGTGCGGCCCCTTAGCTCAAGGCGTTGTGCAACTCGGTCCAGTCGTCGAGATTGTTGAGGTTGACGGCATCGAGAATCGAGCCGTCATCGCTCAAACCGGCGGCCGAAAGAATACCGGCGCGGTCTTCATCGGCGTGGTTATAACCGCGGATTGCGGCGTTGGAGGCGTCGATCTCACTTTGGGGGATCGAACCGCCACGCTGCTCCTTGACCCAGTTCTCAAACGCGATATAGCTGGGCTTATTGTCCTTGACGAAGGCAACAGCCGCATCGCGGTCGACGCCGAGGCCGTCGAGCACCATCTGGTCAAAACCGCCGCCGCATTCGGGATAGTCGGCCTGCAATTCGCTGGCGGCGCTCATGCGCAGTTTGGACCAGAGGCGGGGTAGGTGAATCGCGCCAATCGGGCCGGCGATATCAGAGCTAATATTGGGAATGATGGCCATGAGGTTTCTCCTATAAGGTTAGTGGGTTGCCAAAAGCAGCCTAAACGATACTGCCCTACAGGCTCGTTGTCAAACGGTATTTAAAGGGGTGAAAGATGGACAAAATACGCTTTGGAATTATTGGTGCAGCAGGCAGAGGCAGCAGTTATGTGCGGACCTTGCAAGCGCATGCCGCTACCGAAATCACAGCTCTTTGTGATATACGCGCTGAGGAGGTGAGGCAACACGCGGTTGATCTCGGCATCGAGCATGCTTTTACCGACGCCGGCGAGATGATCGATGCGGGGGTCGTCGACGCGGTCGTCGTCGGCACGCCGATGCCCTTCCACGCCTCCCAAGCGATCAGGGCGCTGGAGAGCGATATCCACGTGCTCAGCGAGGTGACGGCGGGGGTGTCGGTCGAGGAATGCCGCGATTTGGTCAAGGCGGTGAGGCGCAGCAAAGGGGTGTATATGATGGCCGAGAATTTTACCTATATGAAGTCAAATGTACTGGTGCGCGAATTGGTGCGGCGCGGTTTTTTTGGCGACATCTATTACGCTGAGGGCGCCTATATACACGAGTTGAAAGAGCTCAACGAGGTCACGCGTTGGCGCCGGCACTGGCAGACCGGGATTAATGGTTGCACCTATCCGACGCATAGTCTGGGACCGGTATTGACCTGGTTCGAAGGGCAAAGGGTCGTTGCGGTTAATGCAGTGGGCACGGGGCATCATTATCGCGATCCACGAGAAAATCTCTATGAGATGGAAGATTCGGTGACCATGATGTGCCGGTTGTCCGGCGGTGGGCTGGCGCAGATTCGGGTCGATATGCTCTCGGACCGACCGCACCATATGACGCATTACGCGCTACAAGGCACGGACGGATCCTATGAATCAGCGGACGGCTTCGAGGCGCCGGCCAAGATCTGGCTGCGCAGTCGCAACGCCGAACAGCGTTGGGAGCATTTAGACAAACTGGAGGAGTTTTTGCCCGAGTACTGGCGCAACCCGCCGGAGGACGCGTTGAAGGCCGGGCATGGCGGGGGGGATTATTGGGAAGTGCAGGACTTTGTTGCGGCGATCCGGGGGGAGGCCGATCCGGCAGTGGGCATTGACTTGGCGATGGATATGACTTTGCCCGGTTTGATCAGCCAACAGTCGATCGCACAGGGATCGACTTGGGTGGCGGTACCCGATTCGCGCAATTGGACTTGAGGAGAGTGCATATGTCCACACCCAAGATCATGTTTTACCACGACGGGCGGCACCCGTTGATTTATAGGTACGAGCCGCCGATGCAGCCGGAGGAATACGAGCAGGGGGTGGATGAGTTATTGGGCACGCCGGTCGAGGCGATAATGTTTTGCCTCGGTGATGGAAGGACGGTTTTGCACGATACAGAGGTCGGTGAGTTGTGGGGGCACAATAGAAAGAAGTGGCCGCATTTAATCTTTCGCCGGGCTCACCAGAATGCCAGCGGTCTGATCCGCAAGGGGCACGACCCTTTGCGGATGATATGCGATCGGGCGCACCAATATGGCAAGTTGGTCTATCCGACGCTTTTGCTGCAACAAGGTCGTGGATCGTGGGACGAGGATGTGCGCTGTTCGGACTTTCGCTTTGAAAATCCGCAGCTCGAGATTGGCGCACGGGGTGATTTGCCAGAAGGATATCCCGGATCTACATGCCTCGATTTCAAACATCGCGAAGTCCGGGATGAACGTTTTGAGCTCATAGCGGAGACGCTTAGAAAATACCCAGTTGACGGCTTCGAACTGCAAATGAATTATCAGCCCTATTATTTCCATCCCGATGAGATCGACGCGGGTCGCCAGATCATGACGGATTGGATTCGCAAGGTACACCGCGCGCTCAAACGCAGCGGGCGCAAGCGCGAATTGGCCATTCGCATACCCTCGAGTATAGAGGGATGTTACGAGGTTGGGATGGATATCAAAGCCTGGCTCAAGGAGGGTCTCGTCGATGTGTTGATCGGCCAGACCTTTTCCGGACCCGAGCTATTGGATTCGACGGTTGATTTTAGCCCGTTGGTCAAAGCGGCCAAAGGTACGGGCTGTCGGGTGCACGCGGCGTTGCAAAGTTTTGTGGATTCAGATCGCTTGGGGGAGGCGACAATCGAGATGGTGCGTGCGGCTGCTTGTAATTATTGGGCGCAGGGCGTCGACGGGCTTTATCTTGCGCACTGGTTCGGAAACTGGCCCTATCAAGCTTCCTTCTATGAGAAGTTGCGGGAATTGCCCTATCCGGAAGTCATGACTGCCAAGGACAAGATTTATTATGTGCCGACGGTAACCGGGCGCCACCCCGAGCCGGAGACCGAACCGGGTTTGGCGATGCAGTTGCCGGTCTATTTAAAGAAGGGCGGTCGAGCCAGCATAACGCTGCCGATTAGCGATGATTTGAAGCGCTGGGCGAAGGTCGGTCGAGTGCACGAGGTATTGCTCAGGGTGCGGATAATGGGCACTACCGAAAGAGACCGGTTGCGCTTTCTATTGAACGGCAAGGAGCTGCCCGCGGTTTTATTGCGTCAGATCAACGAGTTGTACCGGATGTCGGCGCCCCGCTATCGCACGGGGTCTGGTTATTGGCATGTGTTCAAGTTGGATAAGGCGCATTGGCCGAAGATGGGCGAAAATAAAATCGAGATCGAGTTGCTGAAACGGGATGCGCAGGCGCTGCCGGAGCTTTTCGTTCGCGACATTGAATTGCAAATAAAATATCTGATGGGGCGCAATTTTCACCGTGGCCAGGATATGGATCTGGGACCATGTGAACCCTTGGGGATATAGATGCAGGTGGCATTGAGGTGGCTGCGCTCTGAGGTTTATTCTTGCACGGTTTTTTGCCGCGTAACATTGTTAGGTGGAGGAAAGTGATGGAGGAGAGCCTCGATTTTTTTCGCGACAACGGCTATCTCGTGGTGGCCGATGTATTGTCACCGCAAGAGCTTGCAGGTCTCAACGAGGCCATCGACCGCGATCGTCAGCTCTATCCGCCATTGTGGCGCGGACGCAAGGAGGGAGGGCGCTTCCAGAGCGTTTCATCTTTGTTGAGTTCACGCGCTTTTGATGGGACGATTCGGCATGCGAAGATCTTGCCATTGGTTGAAGCGCTGATGGGGCCGAAGCTTTGTTTTGATGAATTCTCGGTGATGGTTCGGGAGTCTTTGGCGGGTGAACCGCCGGCGGCTGGTTGGCACCGCGATGCGGCACATGGGCCTGAACATCCGCTGGCTCTGAAGAATTTATCGCTTATCTATTATCTAACGGACGTCGACGCTAAGAATCATTGTTTTGCTATTATGCCCGAAGGAGTAGAGGCCAAACGGACGGAGCAACCGGAGCCTATCGACCCGGGGCGCTGTGTCGAGCTCTATGGACGGGCAGGCACAGCGATTCTGTTTAATGCCGGTAGCGGGCATGCCGGGATAGTCAAAACAACCGAGCAAGAGCGGCGGACGATACACATATATTATGGCCATAGCTCACAAGCGGCTTTAAGCAACCACACCATCGTGCCGCGCCGTCTTGCACAAGGGGGGGACGAGTCTTCACGTACCTTTTACGGGCGGCCGAACTTGGCGACCCAACTAGTCCTTGCCAATTTTTAAATGCGCAAAAGGGAGATCTATAAATGAAAGCAACCTGGAACGGAGCCGTATTGGCCGAGAGCGAAGAGACGGTTGTTGTCGAGGGGAACCACTATTTTCCACCGGCCTCTATTCACGAGAGTTATTTTCGCCCGAGCGAGCAACGTACGGTATGCGGATGGAAGGGCCAGGCCAGTTATTATAATATCGTCGTCGACGGCGAAGAAAATACGGGCGCGGCCTGGTCCTATCTGGAACCGCTAGCGGCGGCGAACGAGATCGGCGGCTATATCGCCTTTTGGAGCGGGGTCGAAGTCGAATCGTAGGATATGCTGGATGAGTGTATTACCTGTCTGGCGGTGCGAACATCCGTAGACATTGCCGGATCCCGTCTTGGGGCCGGTGATTTTTTATGTGAGAAAGGATGGCACATTTTCGATAAAGGCCGGCATCGATTGGCAGATATGATCGACGACGAAACCAATATGTCGGTCGCGTGCGCTGGGATTGTCGGCGAAGTCGGGCACGGCCTCATTGGTGTCGAGTACCGGTTCCGAACGCCGATGGCAGATCTCATTGAAGAGTGGGGGCTGTTCGCCGAAATGTGCGCTTATAAATTCTTGATGGTCACAGCCCATTGCCACCAGCAATTCCGATTCGACAAATAACTCGGGCACGATGCGGCGTTGTTGGTGCTGCGTCGGGTCAATATCGTATTGTTGCAGGCATTGCAAGACGAGGGGGACGATAGCCTGGGGATTGGCTTGGGTTCCGGCGGAGGCGACCTGATAAGGCGAATGCTGGCCCAGCGCTTTTTTTAGCGCGTATTCGGCGATCATGCTGCGAAAGATATTGCCGGTGCAAACGAAGAGAATGCTTTTCACAGGCCTATCTCGGGCGTCTTGTCGATCTCTTGGGCGATCAAAGCACGCGCACTCCGCTTTGGAAGACGGCGACCACTTCACTGAGTGCTAGCACATCCTCGGTCGGGTCGCCTTTGAAGGCTGCCAAATCGGCGATCTTACCGACTTCGATGGTGCCGATCTCTTGTTCTAGGCCCAGCGCTGCGGCCGAAATGCTGGTCGCCGAGAGCAGGGCTTCACCTGGAGTAAAACCCACTTGGACCAGGAGTCTCAGGTCGTAATCGAGGTGGCCAAAAGCCAGGCTGCCCACCCCGGAGTCGGTACCGGGTACGATGCGTTCCATTTTGCAGTGATCGAGCATGCGCCGCATGACTTCGAGTCGGGTTTCGGCGCGCGATTCCAGCGCCTGTAATTCGGCCTGTTCTTTTTTGTTTAGAAAACCAGTAGTCCGTTGGCCCTGCAATTCGACGATGCGTCCATATTTTGTCCAGGCCTGTAGGGTCGGGCTGATCCAGGTGCCGCATTCGGCCATTTTATCGGCGAGATCGGGGTCGAAGCGCATTTCATTGTCGGGATCGAGAAACTCGGCGTGTTCTATCAGGTCGATGCCCGCTTCGACCGCCCGCTGCATCGATTCTTTGGCGCGGCAATGCGCGGCGGTGAGTTTGTGAAAGTGGTGTGCTTCGTGTACGGCGGCGTGTAATTCGTCGACGCTGTAGGAAGCGCGACCAGGGATCGTGTTGGAGGTGCCGCCGCCTGAGGCCATGATCTTTAGATAGTCCGCGCCTTCATGTACCAAGCGGCGAACCGAGCGGCGGATCTCGTTGGGCCCGTCGGCTTCTTCGTTGCACATATGAAAATGCCCACCGCTACAAGTGATCGGGCGGCCGGAGACCTGCATGCGGGGGCCGGCGATATAGCTTCGGGCGATGCCTTCCTTGAGTATGAAACCAACCTTGTTGCGCGCACCGTGTTCGCGCAGAGTGGTGATGCCGGCGGCCAAGTGCAATTGCAGATTGCGGGCGCCTGTCAACACCATCATTTCATCGGTCTCGGAAAACATCTGTGCATAATCGCGGCCGTCACCGGCCAAGCTTAAGTGGGTGTGGCCGTCGATCAGACCTGGGGTCAGGGTCGCGTCGCCCAGGTCGACCGTCTCGGTGCCGGGGGGGGCATTCTGGGTGATTTCTTCGGCGGAGCCAACCGCCTGGATGCGATCTTCCGTTACGAGCACGGCTTGATTGGCTTTAGAGGAAGTTGAAAGGCCGTCGGCTAGGCGGGCGGCGCGGATGAGCGTTGTCATGGCGACGGTTTCCTTACCAGATGATGGGGTCGTTCGCGTATTGCTTGAGATAGGCGTTGGTGCGGGAAAAATGCCGGCAGCCGAAAAAACCGCGATAGGCCGAAAGCGGCGAGGGATGCACTGTTTCGAGCACTAGATGCCGGTCGCGATCGACAAGTATGCCTTTTTTTTGCGCGTGCGCGCCCCAAAGCAGGAAGACCAACTGTTGACGCTCAGCGCTGAGCGTCGCGACGATTTGATCGGTTAAAGTCTGCCAGCCGAGATGCTGGTGCGATCCAGCTTTGCCTTCAGCGACGGTCAGTGTCGCATTGAGCAGCAATACGCCCTGATTAGCCCAGCGGCTTAGGTCTGTGAGCATAGCCCGATCCGCCCCCTCGTATATATCAGCGCAAATTTCCTTGAATATATTGCGCAGCGACGGCGGTGTCTTGACCCCGTCCGGCACAGAAAAGGCCAAGCCGTGCGCCTGGCCGGCGCCGTGATAGGGGTCTTGGCCTAATAACACGACTTTTACGTGGTCAAAAGACGTGAGTTGCAGCGCGCGGAAGATTTCGTCTTGCGCGGGGAATACGCTTTGGCTTTGCCGCAGGCCGACTACTCGGTCTAAGAGCGGTCGATCGTGCCCGTCGCAAAAAAAAGGTATGGCTTTAATCCAGGAATCCACGACGGTTACCGCCCCATTGGGTGAATTTCTTCGGTGAGGTGTTTGACCATTACCGCCTTGCCGACAAGCGCCAGCAGTTTTTCCCCCTCGACGCTTCGACGGAGGTTGGCGAAGGCGAAATGAGCACGGCGACTCCACGTATCGCGGGTGATACCGGCGGTATGGGGGGTTAAGAGCACGTTGCGCAGGGCACAAAGTGGGTGGTCAGGCGGCAAAGGCTCGGTGGCGAAAACGTCGAGGCCAGCCCCTAATATGTTGTTTTCGCGCAGGGCATTGGCCAGGGCACTCTCATCGACGACGGGGCCGCGGCAAGTGTTGATCAATAGGGCATTCGGGCGCATCTGTGCGATTTCTGCGGCGCCGATAAGGCCTTGCGTTTCGCGGGTCAGCGGCACGTGTAGCGAGAGGATATCGGCGCGAGATAGCGCTTCGCTCAGTGATACACGCTCAATATTGAGACCGGCGACGATTTTAGCGGACACGGGAAATTCGTCGACATAAAGCAGTTCTGCGCCAAAAACTTTGAGTCTTTGTGCTACCTGTTGGCCAATATGGCCAAAGCCGATGAGGGCGGCGGTTTTACCGTGGATGGTATAGGTGTTGCGGCCGCTGTTGACTGGATCCCACTGACCATCGCGTATGCCCTGATCCTGGTCGAGTAGGCGCCGGTAGAGCCCGAGGATCAACGCGAGGGTATGTTCGGCCACGTCGATGGAATTGGTGCCGCCGTTATTGGCTACCGGAATGCCTAGCTCAGCGCATAAATCGAGGTCCATATGTTCGTAGCCGGCGCTCAATAGCTGGATCAGCTTGAGATGGGGCGCGGTGCGCAACACTTCGGATGAAAGGTGGCCTGGGAAGAGGATTAGACCGTCGGCGTCGGCGACGATGGCTATTTTATCGGCATCAGCGATGTCGGCGGGATAGGTTTCGATCTGGAAATCTGCTGGAGCCGCAGCGGTGATTTGCGTCGATAGATCGGAGTCGAGAAAGGTGAAGAAGGGGGTTTTTATCATGCAGTATAATCTACACAACAGAACGAGTGGGCGCGAAGTTGGCGAACTGATTATCCTAAAGGAAGCGTGTTACCGGCAATGAATAATTACTGCTGGTATTGGGCGCGGAGGTGTTGAAATTACTTTGAGAAAAAATCAGCAAAGGAAGTGACACCCGCAGTGAGTTTAGGGGTTCAAATAGCATACCGCCAGGAAAGTCATGAATGTAGACGAACTTTACCGCCGCTATGGCCCGATGGTCATCCGGCGGTGCACACAACTCTTACGCGATGAGGACCAGGCGCTCGATGCCGCACAAGACGTCTTTGTGCGCTTGATGGAGCGGCAGGACCGTCTTAAGGACGACTATCCCTCAAGCCTGCTCTACCGCATGGCCACCAACCTCTGCCTCAATCGTATCCGCGATGCCAAGCGGTGGAAGACAACGGCCGACCCGGACCTGTTGGATCAGATCGCCGACTGGGACGATACCGAAGGGCGCACCGAGGCTCTGTCGGTACTCGACCGGCTTTTCGGCCGCGAGCGTGAATCGACTCGCACGATGGCCGTTTTGCACTATGTCGACGGCATGACCTTGGAGCAGGTGGCCAATGAGGTGAGCATGTCGGTGTCCGGCGTAAGAAAAAGATTGCGCGGTTTGCGCGCATCGCTGCAAGAATTGGAGAGGTCATGAATCAGCAAGAGCAACGGTCAATAAGCGACTACCAACTCGAACGCTATTTATTGCGTGAGTTGCCGGCGGCGGACTTGGCCGCAGTAGCGCGCGAAATAGCAGCTGACCCCGCGCTCGGCGAACGGCTTGCGGCTCTCGAGCGTTCTAATCAGGAACTGCACCGGCGTTTCTCGCCCGAGTGGATGAGCGGACAGATCGAGTTAAAACGACAAGTAAGCCGGCAGCGAGAATCGAAGCAGCAGCGGAGCGGGTACCGCCTTTGGGCCGTGCCAGCCGTGGCCCTACTCCTGGCGGTGGTGGCGGTACCCGCTCTTTTCGATGCTTCACCAGAAGAAGAACCGCAGATAAGGATAAAGGGGGGGGGAGATGGTCCCCAGTTAACGATCTTTCGCAAGGTGCCGCAAGGAGAAGAGCGTTTGTCCGACGGGGCTTTGGCCCGCAGCGGGGATCTGGTGCAAATAATCTACCGCTCCGGTGGCCTGAGATATGGGGCGATACTCTCGGTCGACGGGCGCGGTGCGGTGACCCAGCATTTGCCCGTTGCGGGGGGAAAGGCTGTATCCCTCGCGGCCAAAGATACGCTAGACTATGCATACGAATTAGATGACGCACCGCGAAGGGAGCGCTTTGTTTTTGTCGCGGCCGATATTCGCTTTGACCTGCAGGAGATTATCGGGCAATTGAACGAGGGGTCGACATTGGCGTCTACCGCCGAACTCCACTACTTCGAGTTTACGCTTAACAAGCCGTCGGCACCTTAAACCATGGCCATGGTGTTCTTCCTATTCATTCTTATGCTTGGTCTGTCGTGGTCGCAGGCGGCGGCGGATACCGCGGTGCGGCGCTTGGTTTTGGCGGCGGGCGCAAACAATGGCGGTGTCGATCGCGATCTTTTGCGTTATGCCGTTTCCGACGCGGAGAATTTTGTCCGGGTGTTGGAGGAGATGGGCGGTTTGGATCCGGCTGATGTGTTGCTATTACGCGATCCTGATCTCGCGGATTTCGAGCAGGGTTTGCACGAATTGTCGCGGCGGGTGACGGCGGCCAACCGTCGGGGGGACCGTCTTGAGGTCCTGCTCTATTATTCGGGGCACGCGGACGAAGAGGGTTTATTGTTGGCAGGGGAGCATCTGGATTATTCGCTATTGCGGCGGGAATTAGGGGCGGCTACCGCGGACGTGCATATCGCGGTCCTCGATGCTTGTGCCTCCGGGGCGATTACCCGGATTAAGGGTGGACAGCGGCAACAATCGTTTTTGGTCGACGAGTCTTTTGATATGCGAGGCTACGCCTTTTTGACATCGAGTTCGGCCGATGAGGCGGCGCAGGAGTCGGATGCGGTTCAGGCCTCGTTTTTTACGCACTATCTTGTCTCTGGTATGCGTGGTGCGGCAGATGTGACGGGCGATGGCCGGGTGACGCTCAACGAAGCCTACCAATTCGCCTTTGCAGAGACCTTGGCGCGGACCACGGGAACGATGGGTGGGGCCCAACACCCGGCCTATGATATCAAGATGAGCGGCACCGGTGATGTGGTGATGACCGATGTGCGTCGCCATGTCGCTGGTTTGTCTTTTGCCGAAGCCCTCGAAGGTAGGCTCTATGTCCGCAACGGCAACCGCCACTTGGTCGCCGAACTCTACAAACCGGCGGGGCGGGCGGTGGAACTGGGGTTAGAACCGGGCCATTATACCTTGCATCTGGAAACGAGCAGAGGGGGGCTGCGATTGGCTGAGTTGGTCTTGGCTGAGGGCGAGCGGGCCGGTTTGGGAACAGGAGATTTTCGCGCGATTGCTTTGGAGCGCACGGTTTCGCGCGGAAGTGAAGAGCGGGGAATCACGCTTGGACTTAGCGAGGACCACCATATCGAAATCGAGACCGGTGAGGGCTATACCTTATCGATGGGTTTGTTGACCAATACTCAGGACAAGGCCTTCCGCGGCGCGCAATTTGCGTGGTTGGTCAACCAAGCCCGCGAACGCGCCGGCACCCAGATCAGTGGTATCGGCAACTTGAGTCTTAAAGCGATCAAGGGCTGGCAGGTGTCCGGGGTGGTGAACTGGGCGATGGGGCCGATTCAGGGCAGTCAGGTCGGGGTGTTGAATATTGCGCCGCAAGTGCGCGGTTGGCAGTTAGCCGGGTCGACGAATATCGCCGGTAAGATCCGCGGTTGGCAAGTTTCTAGCGCGATGAATTTCGCCGATGAGGTCAAGGGCGGGCAGTTCGGCGCTATAAACGTAGCGGGCAAGGTCAAGGGCTGGCAGTTCGGCATGATCAATGTCTCGGGCGATATCGAGGACGGTCTGCCCGTCGGCTTGATTAATTATTCGCGCAGCGGTCTGTTCAACCTCAGCGCTTGGCGCGATGAGATTGGCTTGAATATGCTGACACTGACTTCGGGCAGCCGATCCTTTTATTCTTCATTTACCACCGGTTTTAAGGAAGACGCCGGCCGGCGGACCTGGGCGATGGGAGTGGGTTTCGGTTTGCAGAAGAGTTGGCCCTGGACTTTTCTCAGCCTGGATGTGAACCAATACCGAATCAGCCGTGATCTCGACGGCGATTATAGTGTCCATATCGATGTCAATCCGCCGACCGTCGACCTCAATTGGAGACAGCCGAGCATCGACAATTTTCTAACGCGGATCAAAATAGAAACCGGAGTAGTGCTCGACCCGCACACTTCCGCCTGGCTCACGCCTTTTTGGTCAGAGGGCAGTTTGTCGTTGTTTGGCGGGGTTTCGGCGAATCATCTATGGGCCGATGGCAATCCCCGCTTGGTTGAACCGGATAATGGTTATGACCGCGAGTGGGAAGA
>Ga0233433_10002028_pt1 | contig 18303 bp, 13 predicted proteins | sample SI_122_August201_5_FD_179868 | JGI IMG/M metagenome (GOLD analysis project Ga0233433, IMG submission 179868) | Seawater microbial communities from Saanich Inlet, British Columbia, Canada - SI_122_August2016_100_MG | ecosystem: Environmental > Aquatic > Marine > Inlet | place: Canada: British...
TTTGGTTAAGAAATCCCCCGCCTTACAGCCCGGGAAAGGTGAAAGGCGAGTGGCTGGACAAGTCGATCGGCTTGAGGAAGACATCTTTTTGTCCAGTAATTGGCTATAGTTTATTGTTTTTTAAGTGCTTATGAACATAAAGTGGTCGAATAATTAAAATGATACTATTTGGCTTATTTAAAAATAATAAAGTATTACTTGGTATCTCTAAATATACTATCGACCTCTATCTCGCATACCTTTAGAAAAAAGGTGTAAATTGCTGCATTCAATGTTTTTTCACCTATTACATCAATAAGAAGCTCTATGGGAAAGATTGCGCTTCTGCTCTCTCACCTGCTCAATCCGGCCTTACTTGCTTTATTGGTATTTGCGGTTGAGGGTTGGTTCGATGATTGGTTTATTGGGTTTGTGGCGATGGGTATCTTTGCCCTGCTCCCGGGGGGAGTGCTGTTGATATTGGTGCGTTGGCGGTATTTAGACCAAGTCTATCCGGACGATCGCGACGAACGAGCAATCCTTTTAATGTCAGGCGGGCTGTGTTATGCGGTTGGATGGGCAATTCTCTACTGGTTAGGCGCAGGGCTGATGGTACTGCTCACCGCCGGGACCTTTGTCTTTTGCACCTTATTGGTCTGGCTGATCAATCGCTATTGGAAAATCAGTATTCATGCCGCTGGCGTTGGCGCAACCGCTTGCATATTGTTGGTAACCGCAGGCGAAGTGGCGCTCCCTTTTTTATTGGCCTTACCGGCTATTGCTTGGGCACGGCTCTATTTGCGGGTGCATACCCCGGCGCAGGTCGGTGTTGGAATGGTGTTGGGAATCGCAATTCCGGCGTTGTTATTTCATGTTTTCGAATTGCTGTAGGCGATAAATAAATAATTCAATGAATCAGTCTTATAAAGGCTCTATAGAGCGAGTAACCTACCACAACCCGGAAAACGGCTATACTATTGCCCGTTTGGCCGTAGAGGGTGAGCGGGACTTGGTTACGATTGTCGGCGCGATTGCCTCGATTCAGGAGGGGGAAAGTGTCGAGGTGGAGGGCGAGTGGGCGAATCACCCCAAATACGGCAAACAATTTAAAGTAGAAAATTACAAGCCGGTTTATCCCTCGACCTTGGAGGGGATTCAGAAATATCTGGGATCGGGTTTGATTAAGGGAGTTGGCGCGGTGTCGGCCAAGCGCATTGTCGCGCATTTTGGTGCGGAGACGCTGGAAATCATCGATGCCGATCCGCAGCGGCTCGCCGAAGTGCCTAGATTGGGCAAGAAGCGGGTTGAGCTTATCGCCGAAGCGTGGGGAGATCAGCGACAGATTAAGGATGTGATGGTTTTTCTGCAATCGCATGGGATCACTACGGGTTATGCGGTCAAAATATTCAAGCAATACGGTCAGGAATCCATCCAGAAGGTCCGTAGCAATCCCTATCGCCTCGAGCGGGAAATTTCCGGTATTGGCTTTCGCATTGCCGATCGTATCGCGCAGGAGTTGGGTTTGGGGCACGAGGCGCCGGAGCGGGTCCAGGCCGGTATCCGCTATTTGTTGGATCAAGCCGCTGATGATGGCCATGTTTATCTGCCAGCGGTCGAAATGATGGAACGGGCTAAAGAGATTCTCGAAATCAGCGCCGAGTTGTTGCCGCCGGCCTTAGAGGCTTTGCGCGCTGATGACGGGGTGGTGACGGAGGACCTGCACTATTATCTGCCGCCGCTGCACCGTTCTGAGGTCGGCACGACCTCGTCGCTCAAGCGGTTGATGCAAGACGCTGCGGAGGTCTTGCCGATCGGGGAGGAGGAAGAGGACGGGTTGGAATTGGCGCCGACGCAAAAGCAAGCGGTCGCCCTCGTCGCGACTAGTAAGGTCATGGTGCTGACGGGGGGGCCGGGCACGGGCAAGACGACGGTGACCCGGCGAATTCTGCACCTCTTGGAAGAAGGCGGACAGAAGGTCGCGCTTTGCTCGCCCACGGGCCGTGCGTCCAAGCGTCTGAGCGAGGCGAGCGGGCGCGAAGCCAAGACAATCCATCGCATGCTGGAATTCCAACCGGCCGAGCGGCAGTTCAAAAAAGGGCGTGACGATCGTCTCGAAATCGACGCACTGATTGTCGATGAGGCTTCGATGATCGACGTGGCGCTGATGAACGCGCTATTGCGGGCCCTGCCCGATATGGCCCGGTTGATACTCGTCGGTGACGTGGACCAATTACCCTCTGTCGGCCCGGGCAATGTGTTGCGGGATATCATCGATTCGGGCGAAGTGCCGGTGGTGCGCTTGACGCAGATTTTCCGCCAGGCCGAAGAAAGCCATATCGTGCACAATGCGCACCGAATCAACGACGGCCAAATGCCTATAATCGACAATAGCAGCTCGTCGGATTTCTATTTTATCGAAGCGGCGGAGCCCGGGCGGGTGGTTGAGTTGGTGGAGGATCTTTGCGCCGCGCGGTTGCCTCGCCATGGTGGCTGGGATCCATTGCGCGATATCCAAGTGCTCTCGCCGATGTATCGGGGGGAGACCGGGGCGCTCAATCTGAACCAGCGTTTGCAACAGCGCCTTAACCCGGAAGGACGGCCCTATAGCCATCGCGGCAACGAGTTGCGGGTCGGTGATAAGGTCATGCAGATCAAGAATAATTACGATAAGGGCGTTTTTAACGGCGATATGGGCATCATCGATCGGCTCGACGCGGAGAAACAGGTGCTTTGGGTGCAGTTCGATGATGTCGTAGAATACGATCAGGCGGATCTCGACGAATTGATGCTGGCTTATGCGATCAGCACGCATCGCTCTCAAGGCTCTGAATTCCCCGTGGTGGTCTTGCCGTTGACTACCCAGCACTATGTGATGCTGCAGCGCAACCTGCTCTATACCGCGATTACAAGGGCCAAGAAGATGGTCGTTATCGTCGGTACAAAAAAAGCACTGAAGCTGGCCATTGAAAACGATGAGGTCGCCCGTCGTTATACGACGCTGAAAGAACGATTGCGCGGCGAAGTTGGGGAAGTGCTGGAGGCGGGCAAGGTGCGGCTGCCTGATGCGGTGCCGACTCCCACAATTGTTGATTAACTGGCGTTGGGGTTGCGGTTGTAAAGTTTTTTTTAAATATTATAGCCCAACTATAGCTAATACAATAATTTGCCCGAGCGGGCATAAGGCGACATGTCGCATATGAAAATAATTATTTATTTATTTGTAAGTAGCTTGCTCCTCGTCGAAATCGCTTCGACGCAACAGCTCGGTTTGGCCTCTGGCAGGGAGCCGCGTGGCGTGCAGGTCTATGAGATGGCGCTGACGCCGACCCAGCGAAAATGGCAGCATTCGCAGAGCTTGTATCAGTTCTACCGCTGGACGGGAGACGAATACAGCAACTACGCCGAAGAAAATTACGAGCGCTACGTCTCAGAGAAGTTAGAAGGCTTTCGCACATACGACATATACGGCAACTACGTTACGCGCGGTTTTGAGATCTACAGTTGGACCGCCAACAGTCCGACCTCGGCGGGTACTTCAGTGCGCAAGGCCCCTAAATTCTCTGGATGGTTCCGCAATTTGGTCGTCTCGTCGATGTCCAAGGGGCAGTTTTATTCCGCGCTGACCATCGGCGACGCGATCTCTACCACGCTGACGCCGCTGACATTTCGCAAACCGGCCTTCAATGGTTTGCAGTGGGATTTTGCCTCTGACCGTTTTGCTGCGACCCTGATAGCCTCCCGGTTGGCCTCACCGGGCACCGTGATTGCCAGCGAAAACTCGGGCGGGCAGAATCTCAGTGATGTGACCAATCTCTACGGCTTGCACGCTACGGCGAGCCTCGGTGATTTTTCGCGTTTGGGTTTCAGCTATATCAATATCGCCAACTTCGCCTCGAGCCGACGTCTGGGCAACAACTCGGTCAAGGGCGTGCTTACCGAGGACCAAAACGGCGGCCACGTCGAAACGATTGTTTTACGCCTGTCCGACGACAGCCCCGAGGACGGCAAGGGCGGGGCGCAATTGTTCTCCGAGCGGATCTTCCTCAATGGGGTCGAACACCCCGAAATTGTGCCGACCGTGCGCGGTGGTGTTCGTCGCTCTGGGTTGCTGGAGGCCGATGGGGCCGAGAGCATTGAGCTGACTTATAATATCATCTCCGACTTCGCCGTGCAGCTCGGTGAGGATGCTGTGTCTTTCCAGGATGTGCGGGAAATAGAATTCGAATTGGTCATCGCCAACGATTACAAGATCGAAGTGACCTCAAATCTACAGATCAACAGCCAGGACGAACCGGTATTTTTGCTGGTCGAACGCACGCACGGCAATGTCAGCGACGGCTCGAATATGAGCTTTGTCCGCTTCAAGTACGGGCTGCCGACCGGCAAGGATATTCTCGGTGTCAGTTTTGACGTCGAGGACTTCCAGGGCTTTAATCTTCGTTCGGAATGGGCGATCACTCGTAACTATCGCCGTTTCCCCAATCAGAATTTTCGCGATCACAAAGTCGCCCAGGACGAGGGGGTGGCCTATTATGTCACGGCCTCGCAGGACGCCTACCCGTATTTCGTTTACGGTGAGGTCTATCGCCTCGAGCCGGAGTATTCGACCCAGGCATTTATCACCGATACGCGCGGTTTTATTGACTACGAGGATCCCGAACGCTATTCGTTCGAAGCCATCGATGACAACGACGACCAGGACCGCTTCCCAGATTGGAAGCGATTGTGGCAAAACGGCGATTTTCTCTTTGGTACGACGAAGTTCGGCACCGGCGGTCTGCCCGACCCCCAGGTCTTTCCCGGCTACGACGAGAATAGCGATTTTATATCGGATTTTAACCAGAACGACAATAGCATGCCGGATTTCGCCGAACCTTTCCTGCGCTATAATGTCGATTCGCCGGAGTTTCTCTTCGGCGTCGATATGAACAACAACGGGATCGTCGACCGCTTCGAAAACGACAATCTCGCCGATTTTCCCTATCGACAGGACCGCGGTGGTTACAACGCCTATGGCGGCATGTATCTGACCGAGAACCTCAAACTGACCGTCGGTCGGGCCGGGCTTGGGGAAATCAGCAGTAAGCGCGAGGCCAACCAGACCTATGCGATCGCCACCGGCCATTGGAACTGGCCATGGGCCGAGGCGCGTTTTTACCAATATGCCCGCTTCGTGCAAGACGATATTCAGGACAATGCGATCATTTGGGTCGATCCGAATGGTTTTCGCGAAATAGTCGACCCACTAGAAACCGAAGACGCCTTTGTCAATACTGGGTATTTGACTTTCGACTATCTGGCCTTGAAAAACCTCAATATCTACAACAAGGTAAAATACGACTGGTACAAACAGCGTGGAGACGCCGCTGCAACGCGGGATAATCGCTTGTTCTTCGGCCTTATCAATAAGGTAGACTATCCCATGCCCTTGTCGGAGAGGGTGACCTTCTGGCCGCGCTGGAAATCTATATTTCGCAAGGTCGATCCGCAGGTGGTCGGGGAGAGTCCGGTCAAAGAGTGGTCGCAATTTTTCATGCTGACTTCGAAATTTTACATCCTGCCGACGACTTTTATAGAATATGGCGTCGAATTTAACGTCTTTGCGAATCTGGAAGATAAGCCCGAGATCGTGCCCCCCGGTTATATCGATGACTTTACGGGGACGGTGTTGGCGCTGCAGTTGACCAATCGCTCGTCCTATCTCGGATATGCGTTGACGATGAACGCCGGCTTCCGCTGGGATCGGCGCGCATTCGAGGCCGAAACCAATTCCAATTCCCTGCTTTTTATTCGGGTATTCGCCGGATTGCAGCGTTAGGGCGGTTTAGAGCTTCAGTTTTTTGAAAACGCGCTCGGGAACGAGTTTGATGATGAGCATAATCCAACGCCAGAAGAACGGGGTGTAGAGCACGTCTTTCTTCTTTTTATAGGCGCGAACAATATCGTCAGCGACTTTGGCGGGTGAGGCGACTAGGAAGAGTCCATCGAGGTCCTGGGTCATTGGCGTGTCGACAAAACCAGGTTTGACGGTAAGGACGTGCACTGGCGTGCTCGCGAGTCGGTTGCGTAAACCCTGTAGAAAGATCGCCAGTCCGCCCTTGGCGGCCCCGTAGAGATAATTACTCTGACGACCGCGGTCGCCGGCTACCGAGCAGATGCCGATGATGCCGCCTGCTTTGCCGCTCTCTTCGAGATAATTGGCCAGGTGCGAGAGGGCGATGGCGGCACCGGTGAAGTTGACATTGAGGCTCCTGGCCATGGCCGTCGTATCTCGCTCGGCCGCTCGCTGATCCCCCAAATAACCGAAGACTAAGACGACCAAGTCGAACGGACCGCACTGGTCGTGTACCTTGTGCGGAAAACGTTCGAGTGCGTCCGTATCGAGCGCGTCGAACTCAATGAGCTCGACGGCGCACGAGCGCTTGAGCCGCAGGTCGGCGGCAAAGGGCGCCAATTCCTCGCTATCGCGGGCGGCTAGTGCGAAATCGTATCCATCGAGCCGTTCGACGATGGCTTGTGCGATTGCAGATTTCGCGCCGAGAACTAAAGCTCTCAAGTGATCCCCAGGCGGTCGGATTGGCGTGAGCGAAAGCGGTGTTCGGGGTCGTAAAGCCGTTTGACTCGTTTGAATTCTTCGAGTTTCGGATACATCGCGGCAAAATCCTCTTTCTCTAAAATGGCGTCTTTGGCCAGGTAGACGCGGCCTTTTGCGTCGACGATGCTTTTGTTTAATTCGCGCAGAAAGGGCATGATGTCGGTATTCCTGAACGGGATATCGAGTGCTAGGGTGTAGCCGGCTATCGGGAAGGAGAGCAAGCCCTCATTCGCCGGTCCCAAGGTTTTGAGCACGGTCAATAGCGAGGGAATACCGCGATGAACTATGCGCCCCAATACATCGGCCATGATCTCTTCGCCGTCGGCGAAGGGCACGACGACCTGGTATTGCAAAAACCCCTTACGGCCGTAGATGCGGTTCCAGCGATGGACCATGTCGAGGGGATAGAAATACGGGTTATAATGGATCGTTGTAGTCGATGAGTGGCTCCACTGGTGGTGGTAGTACAGAGTGTTAAAAGCCCGCATAGACCAAGTGTTAAGCGCAAAGTCGGGGAAGAAAAAAGGCACGTCGAGGCGACTACCTGCGTGCAGGGGGAAGAGTTCTTTCTTTTTTATCTGGTCTGCTGGGGCATGTTCGCCGAGCAAGATCAGGCCGCGTCCCAATTGTCGCCCCTTCTTCAGGGAATCGATCCAGGCCACCGAATAGGTGCATTGCTGTTGAGTCTCGGCAAAGATACGACAGGTCTCGGCGAAGTTGGCGGTTTTGATCGAGCGCTGTTGGATATAGGCCGAGGATATTTTCTTGAGACGCAAGGTGGCCGCGTAGACGAAGCCGGTCAAGCCCATGCCGCCGAGGGTCGCCCAAAACAGATCCGGCAGCCGGTGGCGCGAGCAATGCACCTGCGAGCCGTCGGCTAGCACCATTTCTAAATCCTCGACAAAGCCCGCGATCGAACCATCGGCATGGTGGTTTTTGCCGTGTACGTCAGCGGCGATACAGCCGCCAAGCGTGGGGAACTTGGTACCCGGAGTAACCGGCGGGAAAAAACCGCGCGGTACTGCGAAGCGGATAAGGTCTTCAATGGTGACGCCGGCCTCGGCGCGCAGCAACCCTTGCTCTGGATCGAAATCGAGCAGGTGCTTGAGCGGCAGTGTGGAGACTACGTGATCGTGCAGACAGGCATCGCCATAGGAACGGCAGCTGCCTTGAGGCAGGACCGAGGTCTCGTCGTCGGTCCTCAGATCGCGGCGATAGTGGGCGCGTCGAACAGAGGCGTCGACTCTGGGATAGAGGCCCCAGCCAGAAGTGGTCGTCTTTTTTGCCAATAGTCTACTGTGGATTGGTATGGAAAACTCCTGAAAAGAGAATAGCTAAGGGGTTAATTCTGGGCAAGGGCGGTCACTCGTCGCCGGCATTTCTAATTTTGGTAAATTGACCTATGTTCTTGCAGATGTTTGACTCCAATTTTCATTTACTCGCGATAAGCCTCTTGGCTCTGGCAGTGGGGCCCGTTTTGCATCAGTTAGCCCGTATTAGGGGCACCATGCTGGCGGCTTTGGATGGCTTTGTCTATGTGACTATGGGGGGGGTGGTTTTTTTGCATATCGTCCCCGAGAGTTATGAATTGGCCGGTTGGTGGAGCATTCTGGCGTTGTTGGCGGGGTTGTTGGGGCCTGGACTGATCGAGCATCGTTTGCGCGGCCTGGCTCGTCAGGCGCATGCGGTCGCTTTGTTATTGGCGCTGATGGGGATCGGATTGCACGGTTTTATGGACGGTTTGGCCCTCGGGCATGCCGGCGGCGACCACGACCACCATATGTTGCCCATGGCGATTTTACTGCACCGTCTGCCGGTTGGGCTTGCGGTGTGGTTCTTGCTGCGCCCGGCTTATGGTTTACCCAAAGCTTTGGGGCTTTTGGCGCTGATCGGCGGTGCTACACTGGCGGGTTTCGCCTTGGGGGAGGCGGCCGTGGGTGGTTTGGCCAACCAGGGTTTGGGGCTATTTCAGGCGTTGGTCGCCGGTTCCCTGTTGCATGTAGTGGTGCATCGTTCCTATCCGATTGAGGAATCCGCCTCGACACCGCAAACAGCACGTCGCCACGCGGGAATCGGTGCGTTGGTGGGGTTGTTTTTCCTTTGGGCCTTGACGGCGGATCTATTTGGTGTGGAAGGGCAGGCCGCCGCCCGGATGTTCGTCGATCTGGCGTTGGAAAGTGCACCGGCGTTGTTATTGGCCTATGTCGGCGCCGGTTTGGTCCATGCGCTGATGCCCAAGGCCTCGTTGCAATGGTTGCGTCGCGGCAATTCTTTCTCGCAGTCTTTGCGCGGTATCGGTTTCGGGTTGCCCCTGCCGATTTGCTCCTGTGGTGTGGTGCCCATTTACAGGACGTTGGTGGCGCAGGGGGTTCCGGCTTCGGCGGCGATGAGTTTCCTGGTGGCGACACCCGAGTTGAGTCTGGATGCTGTGCTGATTTCGCTGCCCTTGCTCGGGGGGACCTTTACCGTTGTGAGGATTGTTTGCGCGGCCGTGGTGGCATTGGCGGTCGGCTGGGGTATTGGCCGCTTAGTCGCGCCAGCGCTGGCCGGAAAACTTGGTAAAGAGGAGCGCGACGAGCAACGCTCGTTGGCCGAGCGCATCGTAGCGGGTTTACGCACTGGGTTTGGCGAAGTGGTGGACGATACCGCCCCGTGGATCGTATTGGGGGTGGGGGCGGCGGCCTTGATGGCACCGTTTCTGTCGGCAGAATGGCTGGCGAAGATTCCGTCGAGTGTGGAGGTGGTGTTTTTCGCGCTATTGGGGATTCCGACCTATGTCTGCGCTTCGGGGGCGACACCGCTGGTGGCAGTGTTGATTTTTAAAGGGGTCTCGCCCGGCGCGGCACTGGCTTTTTTGCTGACGGGGCCGGCGACGAATCTGACGACCTTTGGCGTTTTGGCGCGGCTGCACGGGCCGCGGGTGGCTGCAGGTTTCGGTGCGGGCATTATGGCGATGGCGGTGGCATTGGGTTATGGAGTCAATGGGGTGCTGGATCTGCCTCCGCCACCCGTGGTGGGTGCCGGCGAAGGCCATGGGGCATGGAGTGAAGCCGCGTTAGCGGGGCTTGGTATACTCTTTGCCTTTTCGTTATTGCGTCGCGGGCCACGGGGGTTTGTGGGTGAAATTTTCGCTGGTGATGAAGACGAGGATCACGAGCACAATCACGGGCATGACGACGAGCACGATCGCGGCCATGTTCACGAGCAAGACCAGGACCACGAACATGGCCATAGCGCTAACGAGAACGACGGGTCATCGAGTGAAGTCCACGCTTGAACCGCAAGTAGCGCAAGCCCTATTGCGCGCGGAACTCGGCGATGTGTTTTCCATTCTGGGAATGCATGCAACAGCGGAAGGCCTCCTCGTGCGCGTATTCCTACCCGATGCGGCGGCCGTGCGCATCCTCGAGCGGGGCGGCGAAGGCCTGGCATACGAGGCGAATAAGACGCACTCGGAAGGGATCTTCGAGGCGAGTATCGTCGAACGACGCGAACTTTTCTCTTATGAGATAGAGATCGTAGACCATCTCGGCGTAGAAAGCCGCTGTCGCGACCCCTATTCCTTCTGGCCGCAATTAGCTTCCAAGGACCAACATCTCTTCAATGAGGGCACGCACCACCGCGCCTACGATGTACTCGGCGCGCATCCGCGGCGCGTCGACGAAATAGATGGGGCGTATTTCGCGGTGTGGGCCCCTAGTGCTACAAGGGTTAGTGTCGTCGGTGACTTCAATCACTGGGACGGCCGCCTACACTGCATGCGGCCGTTGGGAGAGGCGGGGCTTTGGGAGATCTTCATTCCGGGTTTGGCAGAAGGTGCGGTGTATAAATTCGAAATACTGGCCAGCGAGGGCGACATCTTGCTCAAAAGCGATCCCTTCGCCTTCGCGGCGGAAGTTCCGTCGAAAACCGCTTCGGTCCTTTGCCGGACCGATAATTTCCATTGGGGTGACGAAGCGTGGATGACGGAGCGGGACGAACGCGAATGGACGATGGAGCCGCTGGCGATTTACGAGGTCCACCCTGGGTCTTGGCGACGCAATGGTGAGGCCTATCTCGACTACCGGGAGCTAGCGCATCAATTGGTCGCGCATGTCGAGCAACTGGGCTTTACGCATATCGAACTGATGTCGGTGGCCGAACACCCCTTTGACGGATCCTGGGGCTATCAGGTAACGGGCTATTATGCGCCGAGCGCGCGTTTCGGCACGCCGGAGGATTTTGCCTATTTCGTCGATTATTGTCATTGCCACTCCATCGGGGTTATTCTCGACTGGGTGCCCGGACACTTCCCGGTCGATGCGCACGGTTTAGCACGTTTTGATGGTACTGGGCTCTACGAACATCTCGATCCGCGTCAAGGTTGGCACCCAGATTGGCAGACGCTGGTTTTTAATTACGGTCGCGATGAGGTCCGCTCCTTTTTGCTGTCCAACGCGCTCTTCTGGCTCGAACGGTACCATATAGATGGCTTGAGGGTCGATGCTGTAGCCTCGATGCTCTATCTCGATTATTCGCGGAAGGAAGGCGAGTGGGTGCCGAATGCGTATGGTGGACGAGAGAATCTGGAGGCGATAGAATTTCTCAAACAGCTCAACACCGCAGTATATGCGCATTACCCCGGAGCGATGGTGATCGCTGAGGAGTCGACTTCCTGGCCGGCGGTGTCCAAGCCGGTCTATGCTGGAGGGCTCGGTTTCGGCTTCAAGTGGAATATGGGCTGGATGAACGACGTTCTGCGTTATATGCAGAAGGAGCCGGTCCACCGGCGTTACCACCAAGCGGATCTGACCTTCGGCATGCTCTATGCCTATCACGAGAATTTCGTGTTGCCCTTCTCGCATGACGAGGTGGTCCACGGGAAGGGCTCGTTAGTGCAAAAGATGCCGGGCGACCCCTGGCAAAAACTGGCCAACCTGCGATTACTCTATGGTTTTATGTATGGGCACCCCGGTAAAAAACTGCTCTTTATGGGCGCTGAATTTGCGCAGTGGGGGGAATGGAATCACGAGAAGCAGTTAGAGTGGGACTTGCTCGATGATCAGGCGCACCGAGGAGTCTTCGATTGGTTGCGGGATTTGAACGCGCTCTATAGGGAGCGCAGGGTTCTGCATCGTACCGATACGCGTCCCGATGGGTTTGAGTGGATTGACTGTTTAGATTCTGAACACAGTGTCGTCGCCTTTATGCGTTGTGGCGAAGGGGAGCAGCCGTTGATCTTCGTCTGCAACTTCACTTCTGTGCCGAGGGAGGGTTATCGGCTCGGATTGGCGGAGGCCGGGCCATATCGCGAAGTGCTCAATAGCGATGCGGAGATCTATCGGGGCAGCGGCGTGGGCAATGGCGGTAAGGTGATGAGCGAGCCAATCCCCTGTCATGGTAGGCCGCATTCCGCGCTGTTCCGCCTGCCGCCTCTCGGCGTATTGATTCTTGAACGGTTAGAGCTCTAAGTGGATATTGTACTTAGAGTTGCGCCACTGTTGGGCCGTGGGCTATATTGACTTCGTATTCCGTAGATAGGGAAAAGTACAAAGGAGTCCTCGGCAATGCCCCCAGAGTCTAGCCAGTTGTTGGTGCTGGTGTTGCGCAAGATCCCAATTTTCAAGGGATTGTCGCCATCACAGGTCAAGAATATCCTCGGCCTTTGCACGCATAAGTCCTACAAAAAGGGATCCCAAGTCTGTCGCAGTAATACCCCCAGTCATGAGATGTATATCTTGCTTTCCGGGGAGTTGGCCGTAGTGGCCAGTGGAGGGATCCGCGTGGCGACGATTCTGCCGGTGACTACCGTGGGTGAGATGGGCGTCATCACCGGGCAACCACGTTCGGCGACGGTTGAGGCGAGCAAGGCGAGCAATATATTTGTGGTCAAGAAGAAATCTTTTGATGATATGCTGAGCGACGACGGAGATGTACGGGCGACGGTCTACAAGAATATCATCGATGTCTTGTCTGAAAAACTCAACAACGACAATATTCGTATGCGCGACCACCAGTTGGAGAAAAGCGAATATGAATCGCGTTTGCTCGGCTTCGAACGTCAACTCTTACAGGAGCGTCTACGTTTCGATACGTCAGTGGAGATGGCCGCAGAGCGAGGCGATATGACTAAAGATGAGGTGGTTATGCAGATCGACGAGCAGGTAGGCAACCTCACCCCGAAGATACTTGTCGTCGTCGATGAAGCCGATTTTTGCCGTTTGGTCACCGAAGCCCTCGTTGGGTTTACCGTCGTAGAAGCCGGTAACAGCCACGAAGCCTTGGCGATTGTAGCGGAGAAGAAACTGGATCTGGTGATTACCGAAATTCTTACGCCCAATATCGACGGTTTTGCATTATTGGAGAATCTGCGCGCCAAACATCCGCAACTGCCCGTGTTAGCCGTGTCGGGCAATAGCGATGCCGAGGAGGTGTGGATACAGGATTTCAACGGTTATATTGACAAGCCAGTCAGGCCTGCGCAACTGCGGGACCTAGTCAAAGAAAAGGTCGCACAGCGCAAAAACGAGGACAATAGCTGAGGCGGTTGGATCGTGTTCGATGATATATGGCGACAGTTCCGCAAGCAAAGACTGGGATTAATCGGTGGTGGCATCCTGTGCATGCTGCTGCTGGTGGCGTTATTGGCCCCGGTGTTGGCTCCTTATGACCCTTTGGCGCAAGATCTCTATCAGCGTTTACAACCGCCGTCGATAGACCATTGGTTCGGAACCGACGACTTTGGTCGCGATATCCTCAGTCGCATCGTTTACGGTTCGCGGATTTCGCTGCGTATCGGACTGATCGCGATCTCGCTGGCGTTGACGGGCGGTACGCTCTTCGGTCTAGTCGCCGGTTATCGCGGCGGCATGGTCGATATGTTGATCATGCGGTTGATGGACTTGATGCTCGCCTTTCCCAGTATCCTATTGGCTATCGCCATTGTCGCGGTTATCGGTCCTGGGATCGAAAACGCCATCCTGGCGGTCAGTATAGTCTTGGTGCCGCAGTTCGCGCGCTTGGTGCGTTCTTCGGTGTTGACGGTGCGCGAAGCGACTTATGTCGAAGCGGCCAGGGCGCTGGGAGCGACAGAATCGAGATTGCTTTTTTATAGTATTCTGCCCAATTGCACTGCCCCACTAATCGTGCAAACTACGCTGGGGATGGGCACGGCAATTCTCGATGCAGCGGGGTTGAGTTTTTTGGGCATGGGTGCCCAGCCACCGGTGCCGGAATGGGGGGCGATGTTGTCGGGTGGCCGCGAATTGCTGTTGCGCGCGCCTTGGGTTATGACTTTCCCCGGGCTGGCGATATTTACCGTTGTGCTCGGACTCAACCTCTTTGGCGACGGGCTCAGAGACGCCCTAGACCCGAAAACAACCTGAGGCGGCAAACGCCGACTTTATGAAAAAATCATCCTATATCCGCCCTTTGTGTTGCGTTCTATTGCTCGCCGCGAGCGGTTGCGCCGGCCCATGGGCGTTGAGCAAGTCTGATGAGGCCACCGGCGAGGGGCGTCGTCAGGCGATGCAGTATTTTATCAAGGCCAAGGTATTCGAAGCTCAACAGAATTACCTCGGGGCGATCGTCGCACTGCGCTCGGCGGCCGACCTCGATCCGACCTCGCCGACAGTCTACGCGCAGCTCGCGGAAAACTACCAGCGCATCGACGATATGCGGATGGCCGCACATTTCGCGCGCGAGGGCTTGGCGTTGGAACCGGGACAGTTGCGGCTGCGACGCTTGCTGATCCAGCTTTATGAGCGCGAGGGCGATCGCCGCGCCGCGATCGAGCAGATCGAGGAACTGTTGCTTTATGAGCAGGACAATTGGCCGCTTTATCGCCACTTGGCTTATCTGTATGCCGAGACGGGACAGCCTGCGCGCATCGCCCCGTTGTTCAAAAAAGTTCTCGCGCGCGAGAATGTTCCTCCGGAGGTCGGAGTCGATATCGCTGGCATTTTTGCGCGGGTCGGTGAGAAGCAAGAGGCCGAAAATATTTACACGCGAATCCTCGCGGTTGACCCTACGATCGAAGACGCTTGGTTGGGTTTGGCCGAGCTCAAGCTCTCACAGGGCTACCGCAATGAGGCCATGTTGATCTATCGACGGGCCGCAGGCCAATTGCCCGACAGCAGTATGATCTTCTATTATCTGGCACAGTTGATGGCCACCGAACACGATTTGGAAGATATACTGGCCGAGGAGGACGTCGGTTTGCTCTACCGTTTGGGGTTGGCGCTTGCCGAGGCGGACAAGCCTGCCGAGGCGACGATGGTCTTCGAACATATCGTCGGTTTGCAGCCGAAGACGGTCGGACACTGGCTTGATCTGGCGCGCTATTATATTTATCTGGAGGATTACGACGAGGCCAACGCCAGACTCGAAAAAGCGGCGACGGCGATGCCCGATAGCAGTGAACTCTATCTGTATTGGGGGACGGCGCTCGAGAACCAAGGCAAATTTGACGAGGCCATCGTTATCTATCAGCGCGGTTTACAGCACCTTCCGGACCATCGGGAGCTCTACCTTTATTGGGGCATCGCCTTGGAGCAGCAAGAGGCATGGCAAGAGGCGATCGACGTCTATCGACGAGCGCTTGTAGAGGTGCCTGGAAACGCGGCACTCAACGTGCGTTGGGGGATCAGCCTTGGTCAGCAGGGGGAGTGGGAACAGGCGCTGACGCACTTTGAGGAAGCGGTAGCCGCTGATTCTCTTTATAGCGAAGCGTATTTGCACTGGGGTATCGCGCTGGAGCGGTTAGAGCGATGGGAAGCGGCGATTGGTACGCTCGAACGCGCGGCTGAACTCGAAATCGACAAGGGGCCTGTGTTGTTTTATTTGGCTTCGAGTTATGAGCAGGGCGCTCGTCATTTAGACCGGATGGATTTTTTCGACCGGGCGGTGGAAACCTTCGAGCGTCTGTTGGAGTTCAACCCTAACGACTCCTATGCTCTGAATTATCTGGGGTATATGTACGCCGATAAAGGAATTCGGCTCGAAGTGGCGGTGGGCCTGCTAATGCGGGCAATCTCTCTCGAGCCGGAGAATAGCGCTTTCCTCGATAGCTTGGGTTGGGCTTATTTTCGCTTGGGACAATTACAGCAGGCCGAGCAATATCTACACCAAGCCCTGGCGCTGATGGGAGAGGATGACCTGGAGGAGCAGGCGGTGATATTCGACCACGCCGGTGATATTGCGAGCGCGTTGGGCAAAGAAGGTGAAGCCCGCACGCACTGGCAAAAGGTATTGGAATTGGCCCCGGACAACGAGGAGGTGCGGCTCAAGTTGACCCCTTGAGCCGGTATATAAATGAGGGCGAGTCGGTTGTTGTGGGTATGGTGCATTGCAGTTTGTTCGTTGGCATTTTCTTGTGCGCCGCCGCCGGTCGAGCGGGAGGGCTGGCGTGCCACTGCCGGCCCGGCGGCGTTGATTCGCGCGTCGGTCGCTCCCTTTGCCCGTTTGGGGGATTTGACGGCCGAAGCATCGATCGAATTGCGCCAGGGCAAGGTGCGCGAACGCGGTACGGCGATTTTACAATTGATCAACCCCGATCTTTTTCGCATCGAAGTTCGCGGCCCCTTTTTTACGCATATCTTTACGGCTTTGCTCGAAGGCGATAGTCTGACCGTCTACGGGCGGGCGGTCGACCCGCCGCTAAAGGGGGCGGCACACGGGCATTTGTTAGCGGCGCTGACGGGGCTGGATCTGGGCCAATACGATCTGCGTTACGCATTGTTGGGGCTAGTTGAGGAGAGCCCGGTCGTCGGTCTCCCCGAATATCCGCGGGCAGACCGAGCGATCGTGCCCTTACTCGGAGGGCGTCGGCTGTGGCTGGATTTGCAACGGGGCCTGATCTCGCGCGAGGGCAGCGCACAGGCCGGAGGCGATTCGCTATTTCGCGAATTGAAAAAATACCAACGGGTGGGTGAGTTGTATCTACCGCGCCGTGTGGAGATTCGCCAAGGGGACGTCTTGCTGGCATTGAACTATAAAAGTTACGCGATCAATAAAGGGCTGAGCGTAAAACAATTGTTGCAGGGTATGCCGTTAAATCCCGTGCGCATGCCTTAAATCGCAATGGTGGGATCTCGGACTTTTGACCCCTCATTTTTCGGTAATCCGGGATCAGGGTCCCGACGCCGGTAGCGCCGGTAGCGGTCGGTGGGGCTTGGTGGGGTGGCGCCCATGGGGTGGGACGGGGTGAGTGGACCGAGATCCATGGGCAGGGTAATTTTATTATTCGCGCGGCTGCTGTAGCCCAAGTTTTTAGTATACCGCGTGTCGAGCCGGATACGATCGTCTTCGCCGCCGCGGTGCAGGGGGCTGGGACCTCGATACTTTGGGACGGGCGTGACGATCTGGGTGAGGCGATGGCTACTGGTGTTTGTTTTCTCCGGCTCGTCACCGGAACCGTGTCGAAGACGCGGCGCTTGTTGCTGAAATAGCCCGACTGTTTGACAGTCCCGGGCACAATGTGTATCAATATTAACCTTGAAATTCACTATACCGCGTCATCTGTATATAGGGGAGAAAATTCTATGGCCAAACTCAAAGTAGGCATGATCGGCGGCGGCGGCCCCGGATCGTTCTTCGGCATGGTGCACAATCGCGCGATCGCGCTGGACGCCAGTCGCGAATTGGTGGCCGGTGCGATGCGTACCGACGCGAAGGCGGCGCTGCGCGCGGCCAAGGATTACGGGATCAAAGGTTATATCAACTACCAGGCCATGCTCGAAGCGGTGCAAAGCGGCGAACAGGCGCTCGACTATGTCACCATCGTCACCCCCAATTTTGCGCATTATGAACCGGCCAAGGCCTTTTTGCAGGCCGGCATCCCGGTCTTATGCGAAAAGCCGATGACGATGACGGTGGCCGAAGCGCAGGATTTGGCGCGCATCGTTAAACGCAAGAAAGTGCCCTTTGTTTTAGCCCATACCTATACCGGCCATCCGATGATGATGTTGGCCAAGCAAATGATCAAGGACGGTGACATCGGCGAAGTGCGCAAAGTCGATTCTTGGTACAACCAAGGCTGGTTGGCGACGGACTTGGAAAAGTCGGGCCAGCAACAGGCTGCCTGGCGCACCGACCCTAAACGCACGGGCATCTCCAACTGTGGCGGGGATATCGGCACGCATGCTTTTGTCGCGGCGACCTGGGTGACGGGGCTTGGTGTCAAAAAGGTTTCCGCCCGGCTCAATACTTTCGTCAAGGGGCGCGTCCTCGATGACGATTTCAATACGATCTGCGAATTAGAAAACGGCGGCACCGCGGTCATCACTGCCACCCAGATCGCCGTCGGTTATCGCAACGATAACGGCTTTAGGGTTTTCGGCACCAAAGGGTCGATCGAATGGCACCAAGAGCGGGCGGAATCCTTGCTGGTGCGCCACGGCGATGGGCGCGACGTGACCTATTGGACGGGCGCTGAATTTGATCTGCCGGCCGAGGTCTCTTCCTACTTCCGCGTGCCTTCGGGGCATAATGAGGATTTCTTTCCTGCGCTGGCTAACTTGCACACGACGATCGAGCGCCAGATTCGCAAGGGGCGCGGCGAGAAGGGGATACCGGTGGCCTTTCCGCACCCCGGTGTCGAAGAAGGAGTGGCGGGTATGAAATTCATCAAGGCAGCGGTGGATTCTTCGAAGAAGAAAGGGGCGTGGACACGCCTGTGATGTGCGTCTCTTTTTAGTGTTGCCGGGCCGGCTCCCCAGGGAGCCGGCCTTTTTTTGTGACCTGGAACGATG
>Ga0233433_10002029_pt1 | contig 18292 bp, 22 predicted proteins | sample SI_122_August201_5_FD_179868 | JGI IMG/M metagenome (GOLD analysis project Ga0233433, IMG submission 179868) | Seawater microbial communities from Saanich Inlet, British Columbia, Canada - SI_122_August2016_100_MG | ecosystem: Environmental > Aquatic > Marine > Inlet | place: Canada: British...
AGCAAACATCGTGTTTGTGACCTGAGCCGCACTTTTGACAGCAGCTAACTCTGCCGTTAAAGCTAATATTTGATCTTCCAAAACATTATCTCCTTTTTTAGTTTAAAGAATCTCTCTCCTTTTTTTTACTTGTAGGAAATTTTTATCCCTACGAGTAGTGAGTATATAGAAAGAATATATTTAAATCTAGAAAAATTATCTTTAAATAAGTCTAAAAATAGAAACTTTTTAAAGATATATATGAAATAACAATTAGTTAGTTGCTGAAGAAAAAAATTCTTTTTTTTGAACTAGATTTCAAATTGAACTACACTAGCAAATAAACCTATTTTTTAGCTGCCGTATCTCTCAACAATGCTGATGACTTGATCTTTAAAATCATCCTCGTAATGCGCAGCAAACTCATCGATCGTGGTCAACGAGCTGGCATCTTGCATCCGGTCAGTGTAGATTAGCCCGTCGAGGTGGTCGAGCTCGTGCTGGAAGGTTCCAGCACTGATACCTTTTGACTTAAAGCTCACGTTATTGCCTTCACGGTCGTAACCGTCAATTTGAATTTCAGGACAACGATCAACCTTCCCTCTCATATTAGGGACCGACAAGCAGCCCTCGTAAACGCTTACTCTCTCTTCAGTCAAAAAGGTCACCTCAGGATTAATTAAGATCGTCAAAGGAATATCTGGCTTGTAGGGGTAGCGTGGATTCTTGCTGACCTCAATAACGCAGATTCTCAGCGGCACAGCGATTTGTGTCGCTGCAAGGCCTGCCCCGTTCGCATGCCTCATGGTTTCAATGAGGTCATCGACTAGACCTTGTATCTCATCAGACTGAATCAGATTAACGTCAACCAGATCAGCGACCTGACGCAGAGCGGGGTTCCCAATTTGAACAATTTTCCTAATCATTTAGGCGCGCTCTGTTAGATAAAGTTAACGACAAGGATGAGAAGAAGAAGCAAGCTCGCAGCCCAGAACAACTGGTAAGCCTTCTTCATTATGCCGCGTATATCTCTGAGTTCTTTGATTATCTTTTCAACTTGATCATCATTCACAATAAGGCTCCATTAAATTTATAGGTATTAAAAATGCATAGTATATCGATTGGGTGTTAATAAGGACAATTTTTACAGCCATTATTACAGCATTCACCCTGCTTAATAAGATACCACTTACTGAATACATAAAGCCCCTCTTCGAGCGTATAGTCAACATTTTTGATAAGCTTCGTTTGAGTGCGGTGTGGCTCTACGAATCTTTGAAACTCTTGCATACCTCTCTCATCAACAAGAGAGTCTATTTTCTGATTAATTGCCTCACCAAGGCATGACGGACAATAGCAGTCCTGATCAGTACTTGGAGACATGATGGGCGGAAAGCTAACGCACCAACAGTCTCCTGTTCCAGCGCCGCAACCAAATGCTTGATTACAATTCGAGCAGTTTTTTGCAGTCATAATATAGAGCCCATCAAAAACATAATTTTGACATTGATTCTATTGGAATGCAATCAATTAAAAACCAGATCACACCAATTGTTGAACAAGGTGTGCGATGCTTTGTTGTTTAATGAAAGATTGTCTTTGAATTCATCTTGAAAATTCTTAAGCCCTTCCTTGCCCAAAAGATTCTCGAGACTGGATGGAATCCCCGGAATGCACATCCATCCCTCAAAAGTGTGGCCACAGACCTCAGGATGAAACTGGCAAGAAAAGGCATTCTCAGAGGCCTGCATGATGTGATTATCGCACTGACTGGAAGAGGCCAGGATGACTGAGCCACGAGGAGGCGCTGTCACCTCCACTAGATGAACGTTTACCCACTTCTCAGAAAAATTAAAATTCTGTAAAAGTGCATGATTCTCGCCCTCTGGTGTCGGTTTAATTTCAAATAAACCGATCTCATGGTTGTCCGTTTTTTTTGCCTCACCGCCTAAAGCTTCAGCTAGAAGCTGATGCCCCAAACATATCCCAAGGAATGGCATTTTAAGGTCTTCAACTGCATGACGGATAGCTTTCTTTTCTTCAATGAGCCAGGGGTATTTATCCTCCTCCCAAACATTCATAGAGCCGCCCATCACCCAAAGCCCATCAAAGTCAGCTAATCTTGGAATTGACTCGCCTGCATGCAGATCTATTTCATGGAAAGCAATACTTCGACTTTCAGCAAAATCCCTAAAGATGCCTGGGTTTTGTGAAGACATGTGTTTAAAAACAAGGATATTCTTTTTCAAAGTTTCAATCTGTTGATGAAAGCCAATATTCTAATTTAGAAAAATTATGGATACTTGTTATTATTTTATTAAGGTAATTGAGTAGAATTCAATTGTCAGTCATGAATTCACTTGAAGAGCTTTATTAGAACAAGCGGTTAAAGGATAGCTCAGTATTTTCGGATAAGTCATGGGAGTTAATGTTGTAACCCAGCTTAAGGTCCTTATACCTGAGACCTATATAGCTTGATCTCGCTAAATCAGAGTTGTGATTGTGATTTAAGTTACTTGTTAAGAGGTGTTTAACTGAGAAACCAATCCCCTTATCTAGGTCTTTGCGATACGTCAGCCCATAAACCATTTGTCTTCCTGTAGGCTTTAAATTAATATTGGTGTTACGGTGAGTAATGCTTCCATCTGATTCAGCTAAATTAGATAGCCTAATTGACATTTCACCGTTATTGACTCTGTTGGGCTGACTTACTGAGAGTGAAAAACTGTCGTCACCCGTAATATTTTTTTGGGTGGCAATTAAACTCAGACTTGAAGAGTTAACATTGCTGGCTGAATTAATAAAGCTATCCCTGGGTTTCGACATGTTGGTTTTGGCTGCTGAGGCTATTCCCGTTAGTGTGAGGTCATTACCAATTGTATTCTGAGCCTTAATAGCAGCAAAAGTGGTGTTTGATCTTGAGCCTGACATTGAATAGGCGTCGTTACCCGTCGAGCCTAAGAGGTTATCTTTGTCTTGAGTAACGCCCGTCATCAAAGTAAAAGAATTCTCTGATGGACTTTGGAACTCTAAGGATGCAACCAATGATTTTCTTGATCCAATTCTTTCTCCTTTCAAGTTGTCAATTAGAATAGGCGATGTAGCCCCCAGCATTAAGCGCTTATTACCCAACTCATAATTTGCATTCAAACCTATGCCGCCCTCCCCCATCTCTAAGTACGGAGCTTGGTAATCTGAAAGGTCGGCTTCTGAATCTGCGCTTGACCCATAGAAACTTTGTACTGGGAATGAGCTAGCGCCCAGCGTAACCGAAGCCTCTAGTTCATCTGTCTTAGACAGTGTAGATACAACATTACTGAAGTTTTCTTTCCAAAGCGAATTGTCATTGGTTTGCAATTGTTTATCGAGCTTTGATAGCTCCGAGGAGAGGTCAATCGTTGGCGCTTTGTTAGAGATGTTTACTCTTTTTGAGATGTCATACTTAAAGCCACCATTTAACAAGTCGTAGGCATATCCAACCTCTCCCATCAATCCGTGAGAAATTGCATTACCAAATGAGGCAGAAGGCGTTATGTATGATGAACCAAGAGAAGCAGATTTACTTGATTGAATTGAGCTACTCGTATACAAAGACATTGAAGCAGGATTTCCATCAGAGGTGATTGGGCTTAAAGCTGCATAGAAGTCTGGGATTCCGTGCCCCCAGGTGGAGTGATAACCATGCTTGACACCATTACCGTGTGTTGTGAAGGTCGTGCTCCCTTCAGGGGTAAACCATACATTATTGGCTGATGCCAATATTCGATCTACTAACTGTTCAGGCGTATGGTTAGGGAAAGCTTGTGCCATTAATGCAACCCCTCCAGAGACCATGGGAGCTGACCAAGATGATCCGTAAGATATTCTTGAAGTATTGTATTGACTGGATCCACTGTCCAAGTATGTAGCGGCATAAACATCATAACCATCAACTGACAAGCAGTACTCTGCTGTTGAACCACACTTGCTTCCTTTTAGCGTAAATTCTGATGAAGTTGCATTTGATAAGTCTGAGTCGCCAGTGTACCGAACAACGTTTGCTACTATCCATGCCTCTCCGAGATCCGGAAATAGCTCCGGTAATCCTGCCATGGCGTTGGCGTCTGACTCGTCAACGTCATTAGCTGCTGACCAAACAATAACGCCAGAGGATTCAAAATTATTTAACGCTGTAACGTAAGTATTCGCGTCGGTTAAATCTTGACCAGATGATGAGCCGTGCATTAGAACTGCCAAACCTTCGGCATTCGTCAAGCTATTGCTTGATATATAGGACTCGAGTTCAGTGAGGTTATAACTACTTCCACCAGAGTTGTAACCCCAACTCTGGTTTGAGACGATTGCACCTGCGGCTTTTGCTGCATCTAGATCACTTGCATAATCGTCCCCCTCATTGTCCCCCTCATATTTTTTAATACTAGACAAAACTAAATCTGCATCTGGCGCAACCCCGCTTCTGGCGCCAACGTCACCAGCAGCAAACATGGCTACGCCTTGGCAATGATTATTACTGGATGTTGCTGAGTCAAAGGTACTCTCTCCTGAGCCGCCATCATCTAGGTTGGTAATTGTTTTGTTGTCATAAATATCATGATTCACATCACAATAAAAATCAGCGATATGGATTGTTTCACCAAGGCCTGTCAAATAGGCTCCATCCAAAGAAAAAGACTGAACTTTATGGACCCCCATTTGTTCATAAGGGTGAGTTGCTCCAGCAGCCTCAATGGCTGTCCATGTAGACCTATTTTTTATTGTATTTTGTGAGGAAGAGCTGCCTTCGGTAAAGGATGTCGATTCAGCTAAGGCATAGTTTGTGGATGAGGATGCTTCACTGACAGTAGCTGAAGAAGAAGAGCCGCCTCGACATCCAATCAATGAGAGTAATATTGCAACAATAATTAGTTTATTAAGAATCACTTATTTACCAATTAAAGATTCAAAGTCAATATACCTTAACAACAGTCTATTTAGACTGAATTATTGAACAAATTGCAATGATGACTTTCAGTAATTGTTATGGGAGAAAGGCTTAATACAACTATAATTTCACTATTCTAATTCCTGTTAACTGCTTATGTCTCTTAGATCAATCGAAGCGATCCTACCTCCAGACAACCTCCATTACGTTGGGGACGGCTTCAGGGTTTACGGAATTCTAGGGAGAAAAGAGCCCCTAACCATGAAACGTATGAGCCCTTTTCTGTTGATGGATTACGCTCCAGTTCACTACTTTCCACCAAACGATGGCGCCCCTCGCGGCGTTGAATCACACCCTCACAGAGGCATTGAAACGGTCACCATTGCCTACAAAGGGAAAGTTGAGCACAACGACAGCACTGGCGCTGGCGGCATCATTGAGGAAGGCGGCATTCAGTGGATGACCTCCGGCAAGGGGATCCTTCACAAAGAGTATCACGAGAAAAGTTTCAGTAAAAAAGGGGGCGAGATGCAGATGGTTCAGCTCTGGGTCAACCTTCCTGCCAAAGACAAGATGACTGAGCCAAAGTACCAAAACATCGAGAATAAAGATTTGGCCAAAGTGGATCTCGGAGATGGCGTTGGGTCCATCGACATTATTGCTGGTGAATTTGAAAAAATTAAAGGTCCAGCCTCATCCTTTACCCCGCTGAGCCTTTTTAATGTCAAACTCAACAAAGGGAAAGGGACCAGCCTCAGCTTTAAAGAGAGCCACAACACTGGTCTTTTAGTCATCAAGGGAAACGTCACCGTCAACAATTCAGATAAGGCGCCGACGAACCACTTCGTGCTCTTCAACAACAAGGGCTCTGAGTTCACCATAAGGGCTGATGACGATACTGAAGTACTCGTTCTGAGCGGTGAACCGATCGATGAGCCTATCGCCTCCTACGGTCCATTTGTAATGAATACCAATGACGAGATTAGGCAAACCATCGACGACTTTAATAGCGGAATGTTTGGGTATTTAGATTGATCAAACCTATAAACTAAAGTCTTAAAGTTGCCCCTGCTTTTCTGTCATCTCTGATAAAGTCATAAAAAATGAAAAGATTACCCTTGACGTGTTAGCTGATCTTGAGGACATAGACAGCAACGACGAGCTCTTCTCAGAATCACCCGAAAGCTCACAAGAGTATAACGCCTCAGAGGTTCATGACAACGAGTCAACAAGCCATGACAACTCATCGGTCTTACCTATTTTGAATAGTGTACTGAATACGATTGAGAATGATCAGGTTTACGATATTTAAGTTACTGACTTTTAGGTTGATTCATTCTCCACCGAAGCCTCCAGCTTTGGATACTTTATACCTAACGTAACGCCCCTTGCTATTGAAAATATAATGAGCGAAGCCCAAAGCCCATGGTTCTCATAGCTAGGCAACAGAAATGCCAAAGCAATCAAATAAATACAAAATGATATAAACATCATATTGCGCATATCTGCCGTCCTCGTTGCACCAATAAAAATGCCGTCCAACATCCAAGCGGCAGCGCCAACAAGAGGTGCAAGAACCATCCACGGTAAATACTCATAGCTGACTGCTCTGACATCTTCAGCAGTCGTCATGACATTAATAATGCTGCTCCCAAAAACATAAAATGCAATCGCCATGACAACAACTGAGCCAAAGCCCCACTGACTCGTCATAACCGCTGACCTTCGAAACAATAATCTATTTCTAGAACCAAGCGCCTGTCCAACCAGAGCCTCTGCTGCAAAGGCGAAACCGTCCATCGCGTATGCGGTAATATTTAAGAACTGAATCAGCACCTGGTTAGCAGCCAAAGTTGCATCATCAAAGCTCGAACCTAAAAACAAAAAACTAACAAAACCGATCTCTAATAGAACAGATCGAATGAGAATGTCACTATTCACTTTGGCCATTTGCACAAGCCTAGCGCGGTCAAATATCTGCAGCCAGTTTCTCCAGTAACCGTTTCTAAACCCTTCCCTCGAGAGCCATAGGCCATAAAAAAGACCCAACCACTCAGCAATAAGCGTTGCAAAGGCGACCCCTTCAACGCCCCAACCTAGCTTGAGTACAAAAATAAAATCTAAGGTAATGTTGACACTGTTAACAAGCAACATAAGCAGCAGAACAGAACGCGTTCTCTCTTTTGCTATAAGCCAACCCGTAATACCAAAGATTGCGATCGCCGCTGGAGCACTAAAAACTCTAATATTTAAATACTCATTTGCTAGTAACTCTACCTCTTGAGAGGCAGGCGCTAAGCCGAGTGCGCCACTGAACAATGGGATTTGAGTAACTATTAATATGAGGCCTGCAACGAGACCAATAATGATTCCTCTGACTAAAAGCGCTGAAGTCTCTGATTGGTTCTTTGAGCCGATGGCCTGAGCAGTCAGTCCGGTTGTGCCCATCCTCAGAAAGCCGAACAGCCAATATATGGCTGAAATGATGATGGCGCCAATTCCGACGGCGCCGATTGGTGCCGCCAGACCCATCTGACCAACGACTCCGGTGTCAACTGCGCCAAGGATTGGGATGGTCGCATTCGCCAAAACAATGGGAATGGCAACACCTAACACTCTTTTATGAGTAAGCCTATTTGAGCTCGGATTCATTGCTATAAGTCTAAAGACTAGTTAGATAGGATTCGATTGAAAATCTTGAATCGCCAATAAAGTATGAATGCAAGAAAGGCATACAAGATCTTGGCAAGAGTAAAGATGACTGGAAGACTAACAAACTTTGCAAGCCAGCCGTAGCCCTTGGTATTACTCCAGACATAAATAAAGGCATCAACGCCTTTGATTTCACGTCCATCTGGAAACTCCACATATAAGGCCTTGAGGTACTTGTCACCCTTTTGACTGCAGTTCTCATACTCGAGCTGGGAACGCTTTTTGTAGTGCTTTATTTCGAAGTTACAGATGCTGCACTCTTCGTTGAATAAAACCTTTCCATCTGACTCATTTTTCATAGTCGGCTATTATAATCAAATCAATCACCCTCTGAGGTGATCTATTCGAATCCCTCAACAACCTGCCACGCGCTCACCTCTTCCAGTTTAACTGACTTCTCTAAACAACCATTTATTAATAGGCTAAGTGCAATTAAAACAAGAATTTTATAAAGATTAATAAATCTACTCAAAGCATTCTTCATATTGTCATATTATATATTACTAACTAGTAAGCTATTATTATTGGGCGAGTTGAAAAATATTTCATTATGAACTATAATACACTTTTTGTTTCTAGCCTTATATTTCATGGATTTTCACAGCCAAAAAGACCTCTTTAATAGCCACAGGCACCAAGCCATTAGAAACCTATTTATTGAAAAAAGAAAGCGACTAGGCTTGTCTCAAAATGAACTTGCCTTGCAAATGCAGACAGACTTGGTCAATGTATCCCAAATGGAGTCACACTCAGGGGACATCACCTTTTCAGATATAAAGTGGTTCGGTGACGCACTAAAAATTTCAATCAATGAGCTAGAGAGCCTGTTCAAGTAAACTTCCTTTAGATAACTTTCTCCCTATAAACATCACAAATCAATGTAGGGTTAAAATATATCTATATTTCTAGTTATATAGTTTTTTATGTATAATTGGTGACCATGAATGAAATTGAATTAGTCAAAATATTGGCAGAACTTGGTCACAAAAAAAGACTTTCCGTCTACAAGTTCATTATGAAATATGGAGCGAAAGGAATTACGATTGGAGAAATTGCTCGCCATTTATACATCCCCCCTTCGACATTAAACTTTCACCTCAACAGGCTGGTGGATGCTGGACTGATTATTCAAACAAAAAATGGCAGAGAAACTCACTGCTCTGCAAACTTTGAAAGACTAGATTCAGCGATTGACTTATTAAATTCTGAGTGCTGCACATTGTCTGAAGATTAATAAATATAGGTAGCAACGAAATAAAACAAAAAAAAATACTTCTGGTTAATAGAACTGCTTCATTGATTGGTTTTCCAATAGGCATCTCTTTAGTTATTGTTTTAGCACTCTGCTTCATTTCACCATCGCAGGCACTTGATAGTGTTTATTCAACGCTCAGTGCCCTAATTCGTATTTCACCCTTTATTATTCTATCGGTTGGTGTGGCTGCGTACCTTAAAGCTAGCGGTGCTGATCAAATTGTTGCTAGTACTCTTCAAGGTAAGCCAATAAAGGCGATAGTTGTAGCCTCTATTTTTGGTGCATTGTCACCCTTCTGTTCTTGCGGTGTGATTCCACTTGTGGCTGGCCTTTTGGCGGCTGGTGTTCCTATCGCGCCAGTGCTGGCTTTTTGCATAGCTTCACCAATCATGGATCCAGAAATGTTTATCTTAACTTCGGCTGAGTTGGGCGTCGAGTTTGCCTTAATTAAGACTCTATCAGCGGTTGCAATGGGGCTGCTGGCAGGGTACAGCGCTCTTCTGCTTAGCAATGCTGGTTATCTTAATGATGCCTTGAAAGACATCGCTAAACCGAGCTGCTCCAGCTCATGCTCTAGCAAAGATGAGGCCATAATTTTGTACAAGTTTTGGCAGAGCCCAAAGGCACGCCAGACATTCATTATTGAGGCGCTGTCAATAGGTATTTTTCTTACCCGTTGGCTCACATTCGCTTTCTTACTTGAAAGCTTATTGCTCGTTTATGTGCCTAGCGATTTTATTGTTAGTTGGCTAGGCTCAGAAAATACTTATTCCCTGCCTCTTGCTGCTTTTTTAGGCATTCCAGCTTATCTGAACGGATACGCTGCCATTCCCCTTATAAGTGGTTTAATAGAGCTGGGCATGTCTCCAGCAGTTGGATTAACCTTTATGCTGGCAGGGAGTGTTACCAGTATTCCAGCAGCGATTGCAATTTATTCGCTCGCAAAAGCGCGACTTGTTTCACTCTATCTGATTATTGCAGGGGCTGGCTCTATGGGTTCCGGCTATCTGTTCTTATTATATTTAAGCCAGTAATTTCTAAATTAAAGTGAATGGTCGGGACGAGAGGATTTGAACCTCTGACCACTTGACCCCCAGTCAAGTGCGCTACCAGACTGCGCTACGCCCCGATGTAACTGTGCTTTTAACTTATCTAAACTTCCCATAAATGAATCCAGCAATAGCGGCAACAATAGCAAATGGTGCTGACATCATAAACCAGTACAGGATGTTGTTGAGGCTCTGATCAACAACGAAGGGTCGTATATAGAATGATGTTGAGGCAAAAAGACTCCACGCTAGGAACACCCTTGAAAAGTATACAGATTTAGATCCTGCTTCATGTTTTGGCTGTGCAATTCTAAAGAAAAGGTATCCAAAGCCAACTGATATCAAAATACTAATAAAATTTATCATTTAAAGACTCCAAAGAGTTACTAATTACAGATCGGGCATTCCTTGTCCTTTCCAATCTTAACCTTTCTAAAACTTAAATCAAGGGCATCGACCAAAAGCAGTGTGCCGTTCAACTGGTCGCCTAAGTCCAGTATAACCTTAATGGCTTGAAGCGCCTGAATCGTTCCGATTAGTCCTGCCACTGGTGCCAATACGCCATTATCAATGCAGCTTTCATTTTCTTCCCCGTCAGCGCTATACAGGCACTGGTAGCATGGCTGATCTTTCTCGTGACCCTTGAAAACTGAAACCTGGCCTTCAAACCTGACAACAGCAGCAGAGACGAGTGGCTTTTGATGCTCTACACAGATCTGATTTATTTCAAATCGGCTGTCAAAGTTGTCAGTTCCATCCAACACAATATCGACCCCTTTAATCAGCTCAGGCAGGTTGTCGGTATGAATCAGCTCATTGGCAATCGTGATCTTGATGTTCGGGTTAAGCTCAGTCAATTTATTTTTCGCAGAGTTTACCTTGTCGTCCCCGATGTCCCTGGTCTGATGAATAATTTGTCGCTGAAGGTTCGATAATTCAACTTGATCAAAGTCAGCAATAATAAGGTGTCCAACTCCAGCTGCTGCCAAATACAGGGCAGTCGGTGACCCAAGACCACCCATTCCAATGATGAGAACTGTTGCGTCCATAATCTTTTGCTGCCCTTCAATATCGACCTGAGGCAACATAATTTGTTTAGAGTATCTTAGTAACTCTTGATCTTCCATGAATCTCTCTATTTAAAGTATTTGGTGACTTTAGGCAATATCACCATTTGGCAATAAGGCTGGTTTGAGTTATTGTTAAAGTAGTTCTGGTGATAGTTCTCAGCCGGATAAAAAACGTCAAGCTCTGTGATCTCTGTAACAGCGCCTTTAATTTTTTCGATGACTGATGCTGCAGCCTGTTTCTGAGAATCATTGGTATAGAAGACTGCAGAGCGATACTGTGTACCTCTGTCGGCGCCCTGCTGATTTAGGCTTGTTGGGTCGTGCGTCTCAACAAAAACTTCTAGTAGCGCTTCAAAAGTCACCTCGTCTTCATCAAAGTTAATTCTTAAAACTTCTGCGTGCCCTGTCTGCCCAGTACAAATCGATTCGTAGGATGGGTTTGGTGTTGTCCCGTTGCAGTATCCGCTCTCAACTTCTTTAACGCCTTTAACGCGCTGAAATATAGCCTCTACACACCAAAAGCAACCGCCTGCAAGATAAGCTGTTTCCATGTATTATTGTTTGCAAAATATAAAAGATATAGTATAGCTTATGCTGGCAAAAAAAATATTGAATGAGCTAAAAATCTTAGCAACTAAAGAGCGAAAAAGGACTAACGAATGGTTCTTCAAAACAGAAAAAGGAAGCTACGGTTACGGTGATATTTTTATTGGGGTAACGGTCCCTGATATTCGTCAAATATCAAAAAAATTTAGCTCAATCATCTCTTTAAGCGAAACAAAGAAATTAATTCAAAGTCCGATTCACGAGGTTCGTCTTTGTGCAGTTATTATTCTGGTCAATCAATATAAAAATGATAACCCTGATGAAATCTTCAATTTTTATATTCAAAATATTTCGTTTATAAATAATTGGGATCTGGTCGACACAAGTGCACCGCACATCACAGGAGAATACTTCTATAGAAACAAGAAAAAGAGGGGCATGATGTTTGAATTTTCAAAATCAGAGAGTCTTTGGATTAGACGAATCAGCATTATTTCAACATTTTATTTTATTAGAAAGAACGAATTTAGCGAAACACTTGAAATAGCCAAAACTCTAATCAACGATGAGCAAGACCTCATTCATAAAGCGGTTGGCTGGATGCTGCGTGAAGTCTACAAAAGAGATAAGGAGCTAGTCAAAACTTTTTTGAGAAGCAACTACGACCAGCTCCCAAGAGTGATGTTGAGGTATGCCATCGAGAAAATGGAGAAGGTTGAGAGGATTCAATACCTGAAGGGTGGTTTTTAGTCCTTGATGATAGCGATTCATTGAATTAGACAAATTTCTGAATGAAAAATTAGATTTAAGATTCTTAATACAAAAAAACTTCGCACAAACGCAATCACTCCATTAAGATATAATTTTGGTTAAGGATTTGTTTCGTTTTTCGAAAACCTTTAAGGAGAGGACGTGTCAGAAAACATCGATCATAGCCACGGAAATGGCCTAGTACTTATACTTCTAGCTCTCTCGATTCTCGCCATAATCTGGCTTTTTACTCCGTTCATTGCCTACCTTTTCTTATCCCTTTTAATCTGTATATCTACCTTTAGTAGCTTCGTTAAGCTTGCCAATAAGCAGTCCAAAAATAGGGCCGCACTTATTATGACGCTGCTTGTCACGGTGCTTTTAATTCTGCCTCTTGGTTACATTTTGTTGGTGAGCGGTATCGAGACTACCGCGCTCATTAATAGACTTCAGAGTGACTTTCAACTCAATGAAATTAGTCGAATTACGGATGAAATTATTATGGGGCTTCCTTTGTCCGACTCTATCCGCGAATTCCTAGATAGCTCGCTAAGAAACAACCTTGAGAGTATCGCTATCGCAATCAAGGACTTCTCTATTGTAATCCTGAAGAGTATCACCAAGCTCTCAAGTCAGTTCGTCTTTTTTGTGATCATTACTATTTTTTCTCTTTACTATTTTTATATTGATGGCCCATCATTCATTGAGAAGGTCAGAAAGGTGTCGCCGCTCGATAACAAGATTAACGATTTACTCTTTAATCAGTTCTCAGGGCTCTCGCTGACCTTAGTGGGGAGTGTTTTTTTGGTGGCGTTAACGCAGGGTATTGCGTTTGCAATCGGGGTCATGATTGTTGGACTTCCGGCGCTATTCTTTGGCGTAGCGATGGCACTTGCCAGCTTTATACCGGTTCTGGGAGGTGTTCTAGTTTGGCTTCCAATCTCGATCTACCTGTTTGCCATTGGCGAGCCGACGAGCGCTATCATTATTGTAGTGTTTGGTGCCATTATTGCGGGCACAGTCATCGATAACTTCTTGAGGCCAGTTATCATCATGAGGCTATCAAGCTCTATGAAATATCAAAGCCCCCTCAACCATACTCTGATTACTGTCCTGTCAACGCTTGCAGGTATCATTAAGTTTGGCATATTGGGTCTTTTCATTGGCCCAATAATTGCTGCAATGTCGATCACTATTTTTGACATTTATCAGATTCAATTTGGAAAGTCTAAGTAATTCTTTGTTAAAATTCTCATCTTCATTATTAAACCAATTGAAACATGCTTAAAGAACTCATTGAATATATAAAAGAGTACGAGGGTGACAATGAGCTCGGAGATTACTTGGATACGCGTTACGTCAGACTCACTGATCAGCACTACGACCAAATTGCGAGCGCAATGTCAGAGGGTGAACTTGAACTTAAAAAATCGTCAAGCTGTCCTGCTGAGCGCTTCTTTCTTCACTTTAACGAGACAATCTTATTCGTCAACAAGCAGACCGAAGATCCTAGCGCAAGCTATGACGTCGAGATGGTTGAAAACCAGGGTGAGCCGGATGACACCTCGGAGCTACTGTTTGCCTCCTTCTCTCTGAGTGACGACTACACCCCGTCACTTAAAAAGAGAGCTTCAAGCGGAAAGACTGAAGACGAGAACCATCAACAACTTGTGATGCTCTCAGTGATTCCGATACTAAAAGGGTTTATGGTTGCAATAACCGATTAGGCTTACTTCTTTCCTTTTTGGGTTGCCAGTTTAAGCTTAGGACCAGCCTTAAAGGTGACCACCTTTCTAGCGCTAATCATAACTTCTTCGCCTGTCTTTGGGTTTCTGCCAGGGCGCGGCGTTTTGTTGCGAACAACAAAGTTACCAAAACTGGATAGCTTTATTTCCTCGCCTGACTTAAGGGTTTCAATGATTTGATCAAAAAATTGATTCGTAAGGGCTAGCGCTTGGGTCTGAGTGAGCTCTGTTTTTTTGACGAGGGTGTTAGCAATATCTTGTTTTGTAAGGGACATAATTTATCTTAATTTAGCTGAAAATTTTGATTCTAGGTGGGACACTATTTTACTAACTTTTTCCGCCAACTGTTCATCAGTTAAGGTAACTTCAGTCGATTGATAGGTTAGATTTAAGGCCACACTTTTACTGCCCTGCTCGATGTGTTCCCCTTCATAGACATCGAACAAGTTTACGTCAATTAGGTCAGCCTGGCTGAGTGACCTGATTGAATTAATTAGCTCATCAGCGCTAAGCTCTTTCGATACCACAATCGCAATATCTCTTTGAGATGCTTGGAAAGATGAGAATAACTCATAGCTCGGCGTTTCACCTTGCTCAATCTCAGTCTGAGCGAGCTCAAAAAGAAAGGCCTTTGGCATCGATAACTTCTTCTGAAGTTTGGGTGATAGTGCACCGACCCAGCCGATGTGCTTTTTACCTTTCATTATTGTTGCGCTCTGACCCATCTGCAGTGCTGGATGATCAGCAGCTTCGAACATATAGTCTTGTTTACTGAGCGCTAACAACGCTTCGACATCCGACTTGATGTCAAAAAAGTCAACCTCTCGATCGCTGTTTCCCCACTGAGAATTAAAGCGGTTTCCAGAAATAATTCCTGCAATTTTTTGGACTTGGTCTTCTACTGAAATGCCAGAGAAGCAAAGCCCCAACTCGAAGAAGCGTGAGTTGAGATGGCCTCTTCTGATGTTTGATTTAGCAGACTGGATTAGACCTGGCCATAGACTCGAACGCATCACCGCCATGTCATCTGAGATCGGGTTTTGAAGCAAAATTTTCTTTGCTTTAGGGTCAACTAAATCGTGCATCTCATTAGAGATAAAGCTATAAGTGATGACCTCCTGATAGCCTCGATTAACTAGAGAGCTTGATAGTGCATTTGAGCTTACTTGAGATTGAGATGCGTTTGATATGTCAGCATCAATCGAGAGCCTTTTAACAGGGATCTTGTCGTACCCATAAAGCCTAGCGAGCTCCTCAATAATGTCAGCAGGAATCCGAATATCAAAACGGAAACTTGGCGGCGTGATGGTCCAAGCGTTATCTTTATGCGCCTTATAATCTAGCTCAAGAAACTGGAACTTAGATTCAATCCATGACGACTCAAGCTCAAACCCTAAGACCTTTGAAATTTTTTCTTTAGAGATTTCGATGGGCTCAATTTGAGGCAATGAATCCTCATCGGCACACTCATTAATTTTAGAGGCCTGTCCGCCGCAAATCTCAAGAACGAGCTCAGTTGCCCTCTCCATAGCCTGACTCGTAATGTTAAAGTCAACACCCCTCTCAAACCTCAGAGACGCCTCTGTATGAAGGCCATACGATCTGGCTACACCTGAAATTGCGACAGGCTCAAAAAAGGCGCTCTCTAATAAAATCTCAGTTGAATCTTCCAGAGTGGATGAGCCCATGCCACCAATGACTCCTGCTATCGCAATGGCAGATTTCTCATCAGCAATGACAAGAGTGTCCTCAGAGAGCTTTACGCTTTGTCCATTAAGAAGCTCGAGGGGCTCATTTTTTTTGGCTGACCTGACATTAATGTCTCCATTAATCTTGGATAAATCAAAGGCATGCATTGGCTGACCAAGCTCTAAAAGAACGTAATTTGTTATATCCACGATCGGTGAATGGAGCTGCTGGGAGGCGCGCAATAATTTTTGAGCCATCCATTTTGGCGTTTCAGCAGTATTGTCAACCCCACTGATGACGCGTGTTAAGTACCTCGGGCACTCTTTCGGGTTGCTGACTGTCGAGTTGAACGATAGATCCCCTTGCTGCTTAGCCTTGTAATTTAGGGATGGCATTGAAAGGTCGAAGTTAACGCAGACCTCTCTGGCAACACCAAGAACGCTGAAACAGTCGCCACGGTTTGGGGTGATGTCTAGCTCGATGATCTGGTCATCAAGATCGAGGACTGAGCGAACATTCTCACCAATCTTGGAGCCTGAATCGAGCTCAATGATGCCCTCGTGACTCTCAGAGATACCCATCTCAGACTCAGAACAAAGCATCCCATTGGACTCAACACCTCTGAGTTTAGCGCGTTTGATTTTAAGTTTGCTTGGGAGAACTGATCCAACGGTTGCAACGGCAACCTTTAAATCCTTTCTGACATTGGGAGCGCCGCAAATAATTTGAAGATTTTCATCAGCGCCAACATCCACCTCGCACAGACTTAGTTTGTCTGCATTGGGGTGCTTACCGCAGCTGACTACATGTCCCACAACGAGACCATCGAACGGCGGCGCAACGGGTGCAATCTGATCCACCTCCAAACCGGCCATCGTTAATTTTTCAGAGAGCTCTATATCGCTCACATCTGGACTAGCCCATTCTCTTAACCATCTAGTTGAAATGTTCATGACTGATACCCTTGCACTAGAATTGATTTAAAAAGCGTACGTCGTTCTCAAAAAATAACCTGAGATCGTTGACGCTATATCTGAGCATTGCGAGCCTCTCAACGCCCATTCCAAAAGCGAGTCCTGAGTAATCCTCTGAGTCGATATTAACGGCATTCAAAACGTTTGGATGAACGACGCCGCAACCCAAAACCTCTAACCATCCTGACTTTTTACAGACCCTGCAGCCTTCGCCGCCGCATATTACGCATTCAATATCGGCCTCAGCCGATGGCTCTGTGAACGGAAAGTAGGATGGACGAAAGCGAACCTTTAGGTCGTCTTTTTCGAAGTAAGCCCTCAAGAAGTCAATCAGAAGACCCTTGAGCTGAGAGAATGAAGCCTCTTTGTCGACAATGAGCCCTTCGACTTGGTGAAACATCGGGGTGTGCGTGACATCCGAGTCGCACCGGTAAACCTTTCCAGGAACAATCACCCTGACGGGTGGCTTTTGTCTCTCTAGCGTCCTGATTTGGACGGGAGATGTGTGCGTTCTAAGTACGGTATTGGCATCGAAATAGAACGTGTCGTGCATCGCCCTTGCCGGGTGGTGCTCTGGAATGTTGAGTGCACTAAAGTTATGGAAATCATCCTCAATTTCAGGCCCAATCTCTATCTCAAAGCCGGCCTTCGTAAAAATGTCTTGTATATGGTTAAGTGTTTGCGTGATCGGATGAAGGCTGCCTCTTTCTAGGTTCCTTCCGGGGAGCGTAACATCAATTTTTTCATCGAGCAGCCTTTGATTCAAAAGCGCCTCTTCGAGCTCCTCTTTTCGGGCCTCGATGAGCTTTTGAATCTTGACCTTGGCCTCATTGATTGCCTCACCCATGGCTGGACGCTCCTCTTTCGAGAGCTTTCCTAAGCCTTTAAGTAGGTCGGTCAGTTCACCTTTTTTGCCCAGAAACTGAACCCTTGAGTCATCAAGCGCTCTTAAATCGTTAGCACTCGCTACAGCTTTTGAGGCGTCGGTGATAATTTTGTTAATCAAAATGCTTACATTATTTATGTTTAAAAGACTGCAACCTATGTTACAGTCTTTTCGTAAGATTTTACTACTGTGCTAATCCAGCTTTTGCTTGATCAGCAATTTTAGCAAAGGCATCTTTATCAAAGATAGCAATATCTGAGAGAACTTTACGATCAATCTCAACGCCAGCCTTGTTTAAACCGTTGATAAACTGTGAGTAGCTTAAGCCATTATTTCTTGCCTCAGCGTTGATACGAACAATCCACAATCTGCGGAACTGACGACGACGTTGACGACGGTCACGGTAGGCGTACTGCCCTGCTTTGATTACCGCCTGCTTAGCAACGCGATAGACTTTCGAGCGAGCGCCATAGTAACCTTTGGCTTTCTTTAAAACTTTTTTGTGTTTAGCGTGCGCTTGCACACCTCTTGAAACTCTTGCCATAGTAATACTCCTTTAACTGTACGGTAACATTCTTTTAACCATTGGGACATCGACCTTCTCAATGGTGTCAGGTGAACGCAGCGAGCGTTTTCTTGAAGTACTCTTCTTGGTCAAAATATGCCTCAAGTGCGAGTGTTTACTTTTGTAACCGCCACTGGCGGTCTTTTTGAAA
>Ga0233433_10002039_pt1 | contig 18251 bp, 17 predicted proteins | sample SI_122_August201_5_FD_179868 | JGI IMG/M metagenome (GOLD analysis project Ga0233433, IMG submission 179868) | Seawater microbial communities from Saanich Inlet, British Columbia, Canada - SI_122_August2016_100_MG | ecosystem: Environmental > Aquatic > Marine > Inlet | place: Canada: British...
AGGTCGCCTGGTTGCCATGCGCTGGAAATGATCCGTTGAACGACCATTTCGCGCACCTGAACGTAGAGTGGGCCTTGTCCTGTCATTACCGGCATTATGATTTGGTCCATTGAGCCATCAAAATACGTATATAAGAGTTATAAGACTTAGTTGACTCGCGCAAGACCTCTGTTTAGCTTGCGCCGACGTATTCAACGGGTCCTCGTCAATCGGACCAATTTACTTAATTGTTGCAGCCATAGGAGGATCAATTGGCAGCACCGCATTTTCTTGTTCACGGCAAGACCGACACGGTCGGCGTCGTGGTCGTCGAGGGCGTTAAAGCCGGTCAAACATTGACCGGTTGGCTCATGGAAGGGAACAAGACCCTGAAGGTCAAAGTTCTCAATAATATTCCCATCGGGCATAAGCTTGCTCTCAACGACATTAAAAAAGGCGACACCATCATGAAGTACGAACATGATATCGGCGTCGCCGTTGCCAACATCAAAAAGGGCGGCCATGCGCACGTCCAAAACGTTAAGACGAAGAGGTGGTAAGAATGGCTAAAGCAGCTAAGAAAACCGCGCCTCGCGCTAAAAAAGCGCCGCGTTCGGTTCCTGCCGGTGGCTACAAAGTGCCACAGCATGTAGAAAAAGCCGCATTTGTTGTACCGACGGTTCGAGGTCGCAAAGCGCGCTCGGGTCGTGGAAAGCCGACCTTCTTGGGTTTTCGCCGTGAAAATGGCCGGGTCGGTGTCCGTAACCATGTCGTCATCCTGCCGCTTGATGATCTGTCCAACGCTTCTTGTGAAGCCGTGGCCAATAACATCAAAGGCACGATGGCCATTCCGCATCCCTACGGACGTTTGCAGTTTGGTGAAGACTTGGAACTTCACTTCCGTACCCTAATCGGGACGGGCGCGAACCCTAATGTGGCCGCTGTTATCGTTATCGGTATTGAGCCGACTTGGACACAGGTCGTCGTCGATGGTATCGCCAAAACAGGCAAGCCGGTGGCTGGCTACTGCATCGAACAGAACGGTGATCACAAAGTCATTTTCGCCGCTTCCAAGCAAGCCAAGGAGTTTGTCCACTGGGCAACAGAATTGGAGCGTGAAGAATGCGGTATCGAAGAACTTTGGGTTTCCACGAAGTGCGGTGAATCGGATACCACATCCGGCTTGGCCGCGAACCCGACAGTCGGTAACGCCTTCGACAAACTGGATGCCTGGGGGGCAACCACGTGTTTCGGTGAAACCTCCGAGCTCACCGGTGCGGAAATGGTTTGTGCACAGCGTGCCGTTTCACCGGCCATCGGCAAAAAGTTCTTGAAAACCTTCCAGGCTTATATGGATGAGGTTATCGAGCCGCACAAAACATCGGATCTTTCCGACAGTCAGCCGACTAAGGGCAACATCCAGGGCGGTCTCACGACCATTGAGGAAAAAGCCTTCGGCAACCTGGAGAAAATCGGTAAAAAAGCCAAATTTATCGATGTTCTGGAACCGGCCGAAATGCCGCGCAAAGGGGCGGGTTTGTACTTCATGGATACGTCCTCGGCTGCCGCTGAATGCGTAACCTTGCAAGCCGCAGCCGGATTTGTCGTGCATCTGTTTCCGACGGGGCAAGGCAACGTTGTCGGCAACCCGATTGAGCCGGTGATCAAAGTCGCCGCCAATCCGCGGACCGTTCGCACCATGGCTGAACATATCGACTATGATTGCTCGGGTATTATGCGTCGCGAGATGAATTTCGATAAAGCTGGCGACGGCCTCATCGATATGACCCTCCGGACCTGTAACGGTCGCAATACGGCGGCGGAAGCTTTGGGACAACGCCAGTTCGTGTTGACCAAACTCTACCGTAGCGCTTAAGTCCGATTTGACATCGGATAGGGGGGCGGCCCGTGGGCCGCCCCCTTCCTTAATTTCGGAGGCAGAACCATGCGTATAGTGGAAATCCGTGAAATGACGGCGTCCTTATCGTCGACCATGCGAAACGCCTTCATCGATTTTTCGAAAATGACCTTGAGCGTCGTCGCGGTCATCACCGATGTGGTACGCGACGGCAAGCCGGTGGTCGGCTACGGTTTCAATTCGAATGGCCGTTATGCCCAGGGCGGCGTGCTGCGCGAACGTTTGATCCCGCGCCTTTTGGAAGCCGACCCGGAAAGCTTGCTTGATGAGGCGGGGACAAATTTCGACCCAGTCCGTGTCCACTCTTGCATGATGACCAACGAAAAACCCGGCGGCCATGGCGAGCGTGCTTTTGCTGTTGGTGCCCTGGATGCGGCGATCTGGGATGCGGTCGCGAAGACTGAAGAAAAATCACTTCATCAGATTTTCGCCGAGCGTTTCAATGGCGGCGCATTCGATGAGGCCGTGCGGGTCTATCCGGGTGGCGGTTACTATGACCCGGAGAAAGGCACGGACGGCCTGAAAGCTGAAATGCAGGGCTACCGCGACGCCGGTTACACATTGATGAAAATGAAGATCGGCGGCGCGCCCTTGGACGACGACATGCGGCGCATCGAAGCGGCGCTGGAAGTCACCGGCGGCGGAGAGTTCCTGGCCGTCGATGCCAATGCGGCGCTCGATCTGGACCGCGCGACGGCCTATGCCGGCGCCATGAGCCAATATGGTCTGGCCTGGTTCGAAGAACCCGTTGATCCACTGGATTATGAAGCCCATGCGGAACTGGCGAAAGTTTGCACGATGCCTTTGGCGACGGCGGAAAATGTCTTTTCGCTGATTGACGCCAAAAACCTGCTGCAGTACGGCGGGCTTCGCCGTGATCGTGATTGGCTGCAGTTCGACCCATCGCTTTGTTATGGCCCCAGTGAGTTTATTGCCATCGTCAAAATGGCCGATGAGATGGGGTGGGCGCGCCGCCGCCATGGCCCGCACGGCGGCCAGCAATTGGGGCTGGCCTTGGCCGCTGGGCTGCAATTGGGCGGCACCGAAACCTACCCCTTGGTATTCCAGCCCTTCGGCGGCTTTGGCGATGACGTGGTCATCGAGGACGGCATGGTCCGCGTACCGAACGCGCCGGGCCTGGGCGTCGAAACCAAGTCTGAACTTTATAACACCGTCCTCAAGCCGCTGGCCCAAGGCTAGTACAGGAAAAGGCTAGCACAGGAAATCAGATGCCAGACATCGTCATCAGCGAATTCATGGACGCCGCCGCCGTGGACAGTCTCCGGGCGGACTTTGACGTGCTGTATGAGCCGGATTTGGTCAACCGGTCGGACGATCTGGTGGTGGCGCTGAAAGAGGTACCGGCATTGATTGTCCGCAATCAGACCCAGGTGCGCGGCGCGGTTCTTGATGCGGCTGATGCGTTGAAAGTGGTCGGCCGGCTTGGTGTCGGCCTGGATAATATTGACGTCGCGGCGTGTGAGGCACGCGGCATTGAGGTTTGTCCAGCGACCGGCGCGAACGCCGTCTCTGTCGCTGAATATGTCGTCACCACCGTGTTGATGCTGCTTCGCGGCGCGTATCAGGCCAAACACGGCATGGTCAAAGGCGAATGGCCGCGCGCTCAATTGCAAGGCCGTGAAGCCGGTGGCCGGTGCCTCGGATTGGTCGGGTTTGGGACGATAGCCCGGATCACGGCCACGAAGGCCAAGGCAATGGGCATGGACGTCATTGCCCACGATCCGGTGCTCGACACCGGTGATCCGTCGTGGGCGGAATACGGCGTTGAGCCCGCCGACTTGGATGAATTGTTGGCCACCGCCGATGCCGTCAGTTTGCATGTGCCGCTGTTGGATACGACCCGTCACTTGATTGACGCCTCGGCGATCCAGCGGATGAAAGATGACGCGGTTCTCGTCAACACATCGCGGGGTGGCGTTGTCGATGATGTAGCCCTTTGCGGTGCACTGCAGGATGGAAAACTTGGCGGCGCGGCGCTTGATGTCTTTGAGGTCGAGCCGGTGCCCGCCGGCAGTATCTTTCGCGGCGTCCCCAACCTCGTCTTGACGCCGCACATTGCCGGCGTCAGTTTCGATTCGAATATTCGTGTCAGCGCGGTGACGGCGGAGAACGTCCGCCGCGTGCTTCAGGGAGACTAAACATGGCCGTCAGAACGCTGGATGATCTTCATGACCTGACCTGCCGGGTCTTGGCCAATTCAAATACCGCGCCGGAGAACGCCAAGGCCGTCGCCGACGCCCTTGTCGCCGCCGAGGCCGATGGGATGCCGTCACACGGCATGTCACGCTTGGTGGCTTATGCGGGCCAAGCCGCGTCGGGCAAGGTCAACGGCAGGGCGGCGCCTGTTCTCACGCAGCCCAAACCATCCGTGATCCAGGTCGATGCGTGTTCGGGCTTTGCCTATCCGGCGATGAACATGGGGCTGGAGAAGGCCGCGGAGGTGGCGCCGGATGCCGGCGTGGTTGCAATTGGTGTTGGAAATTCTCATCATTCTGGCGTCGCCGGCCATCCGGTTGAGGCGATGGCACGGCGTGGGCTGATTGCGCTGTTCGTCTGTAACGGGCCCGCCGGCTTGGCGCCTTGGGGCGGCAATCGCGCGCTCTATGGCACCAACCCCATCGCCTTTGCCTGCCCGGTGGAAGGCCGCGAGCCGCTGGTGATTGATTTATCGTTGTCGAAAGTCGCGCGCGGCAAGGTCAAGTTGGCTGCCGACCGAGGCGAGCCGATCCCCGAAGGCTGGGCGGTCGACGCCGAGGGCCAGCCCACAACCGAAGCGGCCGCCGGCATGGCCGGCTGGATGGTACCCGCCGGTGATGCCAAAGGCGCCGCACTGGCAATGATGGTTGAACTGTTAGCGGCGGGCTTGACCGGGTCGAGCTTTGGCTATGAAGCGTCGTCATTTTTTACCACTGAGGGGGAGCCACCGAACGTGGGGCAATTCTTTGTTGTCTTTGACCCGGCGGCCTTCGGTGGCCCCGTGGCCGCCGAGCGCATCGCGACACTGATTGGTGCCATCGACGCGCAGCCCGATACCCGTCTGCCCGGCGCCCGGCGGTTCGATTTGCGCGCCAAAGCGAAAGCCGATGGGGTTGAGGTTGGTGATGGATTGCTTGGTGAATTGGAGACCTTGGCCCGTGGGTGAACCTTTTCATCATCACCGCCACTCAGCTATGGTAGTGCCAAGGAAATTTGCTTCGGAAGGAATGGCCATGTCGGCAAGGATTTATCGGTTTGCGGCCATTGTCTTGGCGGTGTTAATCGGCGGCCTGACGACGAGTTCGACTGCGTTCGCCATCGAAAAATACCAATTCATGAAGGCCACCGAAAACCGGGTCTGGCGGCTCAACAAGGAAAACGGTGAGATTTCCGTCTGTACGCTGCAGGGCGAACGCCTGATCTGCACGACGTCCAATGCAGCCGCGACGCCCCCGCCGAGAAGTTACGCCGAGATCAAGGCCGCCGAGCAGGCCGCCAAAGCTCAGGCCATGACGCGGCGCGAGAAACGCGAAGAAAAAGAGATGCAGATGATGGATCGAATTTTCGCGTTTTTCCGCGAGATGGTCGCCATGTCGAAAGATCAGGAAACCGCCAAGTAGGCAGGTAACGAGTGGAGGTTGTTGCGGACGAATTCGCACCTTCACGAGATGGCACGTATGTTTGTGGCCGTACTTGGCCGACGGAATTTCACGACATTAGAAAACCCTAATTCGGATTGTTGAATTCGCTGGGGGCAACGCCGCCGCGTATTTGTATTTCCGGGTGGAGAGTCTGTAATTGTAAAATAAATATGAATTGAAATTTACAATTTATATTTAACAAAATAATTAGGTAAATAAAAAAAATAAATAAAACTTGTAATTAATAATTATTGGCCTCACATTTATTGTTAATAATATATGGTTGATTCTATGCTTACTAAATAATCGTCAATATATTCGGTTAGTTTTATTAAATGCTCATTGCATCCTATTCACATTGACCGTGTGATTTCGACGATAATTCGGGGCAAGCCGCGAGGTTTGGCAAATCCAAAGTTCAACGGTTGCTGGGAATCCCTCTTCAAACGGCTTGGTCAACAAGCGCGCAACTGACCTAGTGCCTTGCTTATAGACATACCAGCCGAAGCCGTGCTTGCGACCACTTCGATACATTCGGGTCGATCAAGATCGATGCATTCCTTTACCCGCTCATTAGGCGGGTGGCATTGCTGCAATACGGGGCGGGTTCGATGACAGTTCGGTTAATCAGAAACCAATGGCCCTGAAGACGCCTTGGGTGGATCGAAACGTCGTTGCGAATTTACAAGCGTGGTTTTCGAACCTGAAATTTGGAGATAGATTAAAGCCATGATGGAGAATTTGATTGAGCTGGATGGACACCGCAACAAGGAAACGCGGAAATCCGTTGATATCCGCCGGAAGATGCAGGAACTCCAAATTGATCAGGAACTGGTGCAACACCGTCGGGAAGAATTAGAGCGATTGCTTCTCTCGACACCGGCGGCGACCTGGCGCGAAGCGGCAATGACGGCGCAGTATCTGTTGCAACTTTTCGCGGCCACGCCTGCAGGGCAGGAGCCACGGTGCAAGGACCTCATCGACCAATCATTCGATGATCTCACCCGGTTATGCAATGACGAGAAAGCGGGTTCATGACGAGTTTTTTCGCAAATCAAAATGCTTGGAATTCTGCTTGAGGCGCGCCTAACGCGCGGCGGCTAACGTTGTCAGTGAGAAATTCGGCGCCGTCACGACTGATTCAATAGTCTGCGAAAAGAGCGAAAAGATTGTTTTTTCTGAAAGCGATGACGAAATGTTTCTTGAAACGCTACGCGCCGGCCTGGCGGTCGAATTCTTCATGGGAATGGCGTTATACGCGGCGATTTATCTCTCGTTTGTCCGCCTGCTGAGGTTTCCGCGGAACTGGCTTTCTATTTCGTTATCCCCTGCCTTCACGACAGCGGTGCTGATGATCATCACGGCGGTCTATGTCTCCGTATCGCATGTCGGGTTTGACCCGTTCGCACTTGTTGCGTCGGTCGGGATCATTGGTGTTCTTTTTTGCATCATCGCCGCCCCTGCGATCGCCTTTCAGCCGGCGTTGCGGTGGGTGGAGTTCATGGCCAAACATGGCAACTATGCCGGGCTATATATTATTTTGCCGGCCGGGTTCGCCGCCTATGCAGTACCCAACGTGAAATTGTTGGGGCTCCTGAGCGCCGTGGCAGTCATCGAGGTGGTTTGGTTTATACGGCACCGACCGAACAACCGGCGCCCGCTGCACCCTATCGTTGATTACGACCTCTCGGTCCTAAAGGCTCAAGCGGGGGGAGACATTAAAAACTTTGCAAGGCGTCACGGCATCGATGAATTGGTGTTGTCTGAAGGTGCCTTCAGTTGGCGAGGCTGTTCGGCCGACACGCTTCCTTGCCCGTTTAATCTGTATGTTAATCGCCTTGGCCTCAATACCGCACCGTGTTGCCGCGAACATCTGGCGGAACTCTGTCATTCCGTCGCCATTTGTCTCAAAGATATGGACGTCACGCATTGGCTTGAGGGCGGAAGCCTTTTGGGTGCGGTGCGTGAGCGCGGCCAAATTTTGGCCTGGGAAGATGATGTTGATGTGTCCGTGGTTTTGGACAGTGGGCGGACTTTTGACCAACTCGCCGCTGGGATATCTGCCTACGGTGAGCGGGAAGGGCTTCACGTCGATGCCTTCAAAAATGAAGGCCTCATCTCGATCTCATTTGATCGGCCGCAAGCGTGGCCTTTTTCGTGGGAACGCAATCGGATGCGCGGCGAAATTCGCCTGGATTTAGCCGTTTATGAGCACGCTCTGAGTTTCGGTGAGGCGGTTTTGGAAAGAAAATCTCCCAAGGCCGCCATGTCGAAAACTGAAAGTGGCGGTTTTGGGCTGGCTCGGGAAATTGTCCTGCCGACGTCGACGATCGACTTTGCGGGCGGCAATATCGCCTGCCCCAACAAGCCGCTGGAATACCTGAGCGCATTGTACGGCGATATCGGCGAAGTCGTGTACACATACGTCGATGAGGCAGCCGCCGAAACGCGATGCAGGCCCGATACAACCGAGGCGGCCATGGGCACGCGATGACAGTAAAATTGGGTTTGAAACAACACCTCGGGCCGAAAGGTGGAACACCGTTTTTACGGGCCACGGTGATCCACAAAATCATTCATACAAAGGAACGTTTCATGGATAGGCCGTCAAATTATTATAGATACTTATGCCACCTGATTATTCTCGTGGCATTTTTTAGCGTTGTTCCTAGCGCGCCTCCGGCCAATAGCGCTGCTTTAAAAATTCCTGACAATGCGCAAGCCCAACGATATGGGGGCGGATGGAAATGCGACCTGGGATATAGAAAGGTCAAAAAATCCTGCCGCGCCATTAAATTGCCCCAAAACGCCTATCTGACGGATGCCTCTTTCGGCCAGGGCTGGGAATGCAAGCGCGGATACAGAGAGCGCAAAGGGAAATGTGCGGCCGTAAAGGTGCCTGCGAATGCATTTCTTAATTCTTACGGCGAAGGCTGGGAATGCCAACGCGGATTTCTTCAAGTGGGCTCAGCGTGCAGCAAAATCAAGGTGCCCCGGAATGGATATTTGGCAGACTCCGCCGAGCAGGGTTGGAAATGCAATCGCGGGTATCGCGCCGTCAAAAAGGATTGCGTTGCCGTAGAAATTCCAGCCAATGGATTTTTCATTGAGGCTTCTTATGGGCGAAGTTGGCAATGTGACCGCGGATATCGAGCTGTCAAAGGCAAGTGCGCCATCATAGATATTCCGAAGAATGCCCATTTGGATTATTCGGGAAACGGGTGGGAGTGCAATCCGCCGTACCGCAAGCGTATCGATGAATGTGCCTTGCCGTGAAGACGGCAGACCAATCGCGGCACGACGCCCGCTGAAAGGGCCGATCATGATGGATGCGCCTTCTCAACCACAGCCACGCCCCCCGTCGATTATCGACGAGGGCCCGAACTCACCATCGGCAAACGCAGTAGAGGCCAAGGAATCTGTCGATGAAGCAAGCGGTTCGACACTTGCCGAGATGGCGGATGGCCTCAGAAATCAAATCCGCAACGATCAAATTCGGCGATTGGATAAAGCCCGCAAAGTGTGATGAGACGGTGACGTCACCCTCGCATTCGACAACGGTATTGGTATCCGAGACTGTCGAAACGGCCTCGCCCCATAGGCACCACCATCCCTGCCGTCACAGTTGCGTGAATGGGGGTTTCCCCTAATTGCCTCGGGTTGGGCGCGCGGTTAGGTTGGCGCTCGGTTACAAGGAGGCGAATATGTCGGGAACCGGCAATATTTCACGCCGTCATCTGTTGCAAGGCGGTGCTGTTCTTGGACTAAGTATTGGCATGCTAGTGGCCGCCTGGGCGGGTCGGCCTCACGTTGCCGGGTTCGAGCCCGAGCCGTGGTTTATAGAATCATCCGGCGATTTGGCGACGGATGCCGCCGAAGCCGGCGCCGATGGCAAGTATCTGGCGCTGTTGTGGGAACAACGGGGCTGCCATTACTGCGAAGAACTGCACCGTGTGAACTTTCGCGACGCGGACGTCATCGCGCTGGGTAAAAAACATTTTCGTACCATTCAGATGGATCTTTGGGGAAAGCGCGAGTTTCTGGATTCCGATGGCGAAAAACGGACCGAGGCGGCGATAGCGCGCGGGCGTTTCGTGCGCTCGACACCAGTGATGTTGTTCGTTGATGCGAAGGGCACGGAAGTGTTCCGGATGCCGGGCTACGCGCCGCCGGCCCTGAATTTGGCGGTCTATCTGTATGTCGCCGAAGGCGGCTTCAAAACCGCCTCGCTGCGCGAGTGGGTGAAAAAGAACTATCCGTCGAACTGACCAGCGGCGTCTAATCCTGTTATCATCTGCGGATGAAATCTGATGATCCTGAATTTTGTGGCAGCGCTGCCCAATTGGTTCTTCTCGGCGCCGTCCGTGCCTGGACGGCGGAAGCCACCGCTACGCCGGGTCTGTTTCAAGGCGGTCGGTTGATCGGTATCGATGATTTGGAGACGCTGGGTGATGCGGCGGCGCTTCGCGTTTTTGAGGCCATGGGCGCGGTGATCGTGAAGTTCATCCCCGGTGAAAACGAAGCCGGGTTCCGTGCACGGTTCGCCGCGCCGGAACGCCGTTTCACGGCCTGGGATGTGTTCGTCGGCGGCAATGAAGCGCGACGAATATCGTCGGCCTATGTTGAGGCCTTCGTGCTTCCTGATGGATGGCTGTTGGCCGGGCTCAGTGCCGAGGCACCAGCTGAAACCATCGCCGAAATTCAAACCCTTCAGGAATTATGTGGTGTCGCGCCGGTGCCGGGTTATTACCAACGCGGGCATGCCGTTCCAGCCGTCGTCTCAGTGCTCAGCGATGAAACGGGCAAGATTGCCGCGACGGCGCAAGCCTATGCGCGTCATCACGCCGACGGCCCGTGGGCCGGACACATTTTCTGCGGCATGGTCGCGGTGCATCCCGACCACCGGCGCAAAGGGCTGGGCACGTTGATCAATGCGTCCGTCATCACCAATGCGTTCGCGCAACTCGAATGCACGCACGTCTATGAACATGCGGCGTCGGACAATTTGCCGTCACGCGCAATGATCGAGGCCAGCGGGCTTCGCCGCGACAATCGTTATCGCTGCGTCATGCTGCATGACGCCCGGCGGTTCGGCGAATATTTTACGAATTACATTGGCTCAGGCCGCCAACACGTTATTCAATCCGTCCAAGGCGTCATCGATATCATTGGCGCTGATATCAAGATGCGTCACCGCGCGGAACCGTTGCGCACCGGAGACGCCGACGCGCACCCCGTGTTCCGCCAACAGTTTCTCGTGCAGATCTTGCGCCGTCATCCGGCTTTTATCGACGGAGAAATAAATCATGTTGGTCTGCGGCTCACCGAATTCCAGCGTCAGGCCATCGATATTGGCAATGCCCTCGGCTAATTTCTTGGCGTTGTCATGGTCGTCGGTCATCCGCTCGATATTGTTTTCCAAGGCGTAGACACCGGCCGCGGCGATGATGCCGGCCTGGCGCATGGCGCCGCCGAACTGGTGCTTGAAGCGCCGCGACCGATGGATGAAATCGGCGCTACCAGCCAAAACCGCGCCGACTGGGCATCCCAGGCCTTTCGATAAATCCACCCAGAGGCTGTCGCAGGGCGCCGCGTATTGCGCTGCGCTGATGCTGGATGCGACGACGGCATTGAACAGGCGCGCGCCATCCATGTGCAAAATGATATTGTGTTCGTGCGCGACCGCACCGACCTCTTCCAATGTCGCCAGCGGCCAGATGCTGCCGCCGCCTGCATTGGCGGTTTGTTCGACGGATATCAGCGCCGATTGGGGCACGTTGTGGCGGTCGGTGGGGCGGATGGCGCCGCGCACCATATCAGCGGTGAAAATTCCCGTATCGCCATCCAAAATTCTTGTCATCACGCCCGACAATGCCGCCGGCCCGCCGGCTTCGGAATGCAAGACGTGGCAGGTCTTGTCTACGATCACTTCCTGCCCGGGCTCGGTCCAGGCTCGGTAGGCGATGGCATTGCACATCGTGCCGGACGGCAGGAAAAGCGCGGCCTCCGTACCCAGCATCTCGCAAGTCATTTCCTGCAGCTTGTTGACGGTCGGGTCTTCGTCGCGCTGCTCATCGCCGACCTCGGCATCGGCGATGGCTTTGCGCATCCCCGGCGAGGGCTGAGATTTGGTGTCGGAATAAAGATCAATACGCGGCGCGGTCATGGGATGCCTCCGGAAAATCAGAAGCCCGCAGATTAACGCCCGGCGGCGTCGGTGACAATCCAGCCAATCGCCCTAGTCTGGGCGCCATCTGGACCCTTATCCGGCTTTCGCGTCCTCAATGATCATGTCGGATGCCTTCTCGGCGATCATGATAGTCGGCGCATTGGTATTGCCCGAGATGATTTCCGGCATGATCGAAGCATCAACCACCCGCAAGCCTGGAATGCCATGCACCCGTAAGCGGTCATCAACGACGGCCATTGGGTCCGAACCCATTTTGCAGGTGCTGGTCGGATGATAGATGGTTTGTGCGATGTTGCGGGCGCTATCCAAAAGCTGCTCGTCGGTCTTGATCTCCGGCCCCGGCAAGTGTTCGCGGACAATGAAGGGTTTTAGCGCCTTCGTTTCCACCAGCCGGCGCGTGAATTTTAACGAATCAATGGCTGTTTGCTGGTCAAGCGGCGTCGAGAGATAGTTCGGATGGATGGCGGGATAAGCTTTTGGATCGGCGGACGTGATCTCAATACGTCCTTTGCTTTCCGGGCGAAGCTGGCAAACCGAAAGTGTGACGCCCGGGAACGGATGCATCTCAATGCCGGGCTTCGCGGCGCTTAATGGCTGGAAGTGATATTGAATATCCGGCGTTTCCAAACCTTCTCGGGATTTTGCAAAAATCGCCACCTGACTGGCGCCCATGCTCATCGGGCCGGTGCGTTTTAATACGTACTGCATACCGATCAACATGCGCCGGAAGAAATTATTGATCTCTGCGTTCAAGGTCGGGACATTGACCTCGTAAACGGTGCGAATTTGCAGATGGTCAAAAAGGTTGGCACCAACGCCCGGCATATCCTTGATCACCGGTATATCAAGCCCGTGCAACAGGGTGCCGGGACCGACCCCGGACAGTTGCAGAATTTGCGGCGACCCGATGGCCCCGGCGGACAAAATTACCTCACCGCCTGGCTTCAACATGTAGCGGCGCGCCTGGTCTTTCACTGAGATATCAATCCCCGTGGTCTTGCCGTCCTCGATCACTACGCGCTCGACCAAGGCGTGGGTGACGATATCCAAATTGTGGCGGTTTTTGATGGGATTGAGAAATCCGACCGCAGTTGAGCAGCGAAATCCGTTTTTGGCAGTTTGTTGATAGTAAGCGGCGCCCTCTTGAACGGCACCATTGTAATCTTCGTTGCGAGGCACGCCCAATTCACCGGCAGCGTCGATCATGGCTTCGCAAATATCGCGCTTCGCCCGCATGTTTTGGACCGATAGGTACCCGCCGACCCCATGGAATTCATCGGCGCCGTTCTGCTGGTCTTCGGATTTTTTGAAATAGGGCAGGACATCTTCGAAGGACCAGCCTTTGTTGCCGAGTTGGCGCCAGTGGTTGTAATCCTCCTGTTGTCCACGAACATACAAAAGGCCGTTGATTGAGCTCGAGCCGCCGAGCGTCCGGCCGCGTGGCCAGTCAATGGACCGGCCGTTCAAGCCGGGGTCCGCCTCGGTCTTGTAGCTCCAATCCGTGAGCGAATTGTGGAGTGTCTTGAAGTAGCCGACGGGGATATGGATCCACGGATACCAGTCCCGCCCACCGGCTTCCAAAAGCAGCACACGTTTTGACAGGTCGGCGGAAAGGCGGTTGGCCAATACACACCCTGCCGAGCCGGCGCCGGCAATGATGTAGTCGTATTTTTCTGGGCTTTCAGACATGGCTTTCACATACATCTATTTTTAATTCGGTTCCGCCGAATATTTCTAATCCGGTTCCCCCGAACCGCGTTTTTTGATCAAGCTTTGCGGACAATTCGCCGCAGCTTAATTAAAAACGACCGCATCACGACAGTTGCATATTTATAAGAATTTTGCAATAATGAGAATTCTAGTATCATTACTGATAAAAATAACAAATGAACTAGTTGGTACGACCACGCACTCCCGACAGGGAATCTTGATGTCACAAAGGAGAGACCAAGTGCTATCAACCAAACTGAACCAAGTATCGCGTCGCGATATGCTGAAACTGACGAAGCGCTTTGGCGTGACGTCGACGTTAATGGCTGCCGGCGGTTTGACCGGCGCAATCACCTTGCCGAGCTTAGCTGAAGCAGCGAACTCGACATACAAGAAGCGGATGAAGAAGAAGGCGAAGCACAAGCTTAAGTTCGGCGCCGCGGGTTTCACGGCGCAGAACCTTTTGATTGAGCGTGCGGGTTGCCTGCAGTTCGTGAATGATCTGGAAGAGCGCACAGACGGTGAAATTCAAGTTGAATTTATCGGTGCCAACCAGATTTGCGGTCAGTTGAACTGCGTCAAGAAAACGCAACAAGGTATCGTCGATATCTATGCGGCCTCGACCCAGAACTCGGCCGGCGGCGCGCCTTATCTGAACGTCCTTGATTACGCCTACATGTTCCCGTCACGCGCGGCGCAGTATTACTTCCTCTATCACCCGGGCAGCCAGAAAGTGCTGCGCGACCAGATGAGGAAGCGCCACAGTGTCGAGTTCCTGTTCAGCCACGCGGAACTCCGCGGCATTCAGTTGGGCCTGGCCTGGAAAGACAAGCCCTTGGTCACCAGCGTCACACAGTTGGCCGGTACTAAAAACCGCGTCACCGGCACGCAGTTGGGCCGAATCGCCATGAACTTGATGAATCTCAACCCGACGCCGATTGCCTGGGCGGAAACGCTGGACGGCTTGAAGCAGGGCCTCATTGACGGTGCCGAGACGTGGGCATCGGCGGTGGCTTATGCGAACATGTCACCGGTTGTTTCTCAGGTGCTGAACCTTGAATTCTTCTGTGGCACCGAGCACACGGCGATGAGCTCGAAAGTGTTCGACAAGCTGGGCGGTGAGCTTCAGGACGCGGTCATGGAATCGTCATATCTGGCGCAGGTCCATGTCCAGGCCGCCAACGAAGCGGCCCTGGTCAACACGGTCGGGTTCTCCGATCCCCAGCATCCCGATACCATCTTCGCCAAGCACGGAACACGGGTTTCCATGTTCAGTGACAAGGCGAAACGGGAAGCCGAGGAAATGTGCTCACCGGAATTCCACCCGAAGGAATGGGAAAAATGGCGGGACCGCCTCAACAAGTGGTCCGGCGGGATGGACACCTACAAGTTCATCTCTGACATTGCCCGTGAAATTCCCAAGGACACGCTCGCGGAGAACGTTGAACCGCGTCGGTGGTGGAAGGGCTAAGTCCTCCCGAATAATGGGTGCAGCGGGTTCGCTGCACCCATTTTTTTACTGCATACTTTTTAAGTTATAGTCGACAGAGGCACTCTTCTGGCAAGAGGGAGGCATTAGCGATGAGCGTTATCCGCTGGATTGATCAGAATATTGAAAAAATCATCATTCTGATTTGTTACGTGACCATGGCTGGCATTATTTTTGTCGAGGTCATCCGCCGATTTGCATTTAATGAACAGGCGGCGTGGAGTTCCACGGTTCCGATTTATTTGTTTCTTTGGGTGACGTGGATCGGTTGCGCCTACAACGTCAAAATTCGCACCCATTTGCGGTTTGACGAGATGCGGGTCCGGCTTCCCTACAATTTACAGTTCGCCTGCCTGATTTTGGATGCCGTTCTGTGGATCACATTTGCAAGTATTGTCGCCGTCTATTCAACGGAACAGGTGTATTTGGCCTACGACAATTTCGCCATCGTCCAAGGCACGGATGATGTCATGCAGTGGTGGTTCTATATGGCGACACCCGTTGCCTGGACACTGCTGACGATCCGCGTTCTTCAAAATCTGCATGGCGATTTCCAGAAATGGAAAAGTGGTGATGAGTTCACCATCGCCGTCAACATGCTGGGCGAGTAGGTGATATCATGGATGGATTACTGATAGGTGCGATTTCAATTGGTGTCACCGTGTTATTTATTATCGGTGTGCCAATTTTTCTGATCATTGGCTTTTGGGTTGTCGGTGTCAGCCTGGTCATTGATTTCACTTTGGCCAATATTGGCGTGACGCTTTACGAAGGTTTGAATTTCTTCGGTCTTCTGGCCTTGCCGCTGTTTATCCTGACCGGTGATTTGATCAACAACGCGGGTATCGCCAAGCGGTTGTCCGATTTTGCTTATTCGGTTTTGGGATGGATGCGTGGCGGTCTCGCCATGGCTTCTCTTGGGGCTTGCGGATTGTTCGCTGCGATTTCGGGCTCGAACTCGGCGACCACGGCGACCATCGGATCGATCATGTATCCGGAAATGCGTGAAAACGGATACGATAAGAATTTCGCCGCCGCCACCGTCGCCGCCGGCGGTACGGTCGGCATCATTATCCCGCCGAGTATCATTTTCATCATCTACGGGTTCTTGATGAACCTGTCCATCAGTGACCTGTTCATCGGTGGGTTGATACCCGGTCTGATCATGGTCATCGCCATGCAGTTTGCGTGTTGGTATCTATCACGAAAGAATGGCTGGGGGCACTTGATTAAATTTGATGTGGTCCGCGTGGCGCGGACGGCATTGGGCGCGTGGCTCGGTTTTTTCGCCATCATTTTGGTGATCTGGGGCATCTACGCCGGCAAGTTTTCGCCCACCGAAGCGGCTGGCGTGACCGCCGGGTTCTGTCTGATTGTCGGCTTGGTCATGTACCCGCTGAATAAAATGCTGGGCGAACTGCAGGAAAACGAAGGACCGGGTAAAACCTTGGCCCGAACTTTGGTGGTCCAGGGGTTCAAGCTCGATGAATTGCCGAGTGTCATCATGCGCTCGGGGCAGATCACCGGGCTTTTAGCGCCGTTGATTGCCGTTTCCGTGGTCATGCAGCAAATTCTGTCGTTGCTCGGTGCCAATGAGTTCGTGACGAATTTGCTGGGTAACTTGGGTGGATACTATCCGATCCTGTTTGCCTGTATGGCGATCGTTCTTCTGGCCGGCACGATTTTGGAAAGCCTGCCGAACACGATCATTTTGGCACCGATCCTGGCGCCCATCGGCGCCGGTATCGGCGTTGATCCGATCCACTTCGCTGTCATCTTCCTGGTTGGTGATGCCATCGGTTTTATCACGCCGCCCTATGGATTGAACCTCTATGTCGCCAGCGGTATTACCGGCATTCCGTACTTCCGATTATTGAAATACACCGTGCCTTATCTATTGGCGCTGATGATTGCGTGGATGTTTATTATCTTGATCCCGGAACTGTCGACGATGTTGCTTGTGCATGAAGGGGCCGGCATCTACCAGCATTCGAAGTAAGCTGGTAAAGCCTGCAAAGCATGGACAATAAAGTAGATAAAATATCGCGTTCCATTCGCGCCCTCGAAGTCGTCGAGGTCGTGGTCAATGCGGATCGGACGATGACCGTCGCCGATATCATGACAGCCACGGGGCTGCCGAAGGCGACGGTGCATCGTTTGTGCGGGTTGTTGGAACAAGGGGGGTTTCTTGCCCCCGATATTGGCGGCAAGGGTCTGACCATCGGCCACCGGACGCGGGATTTGGCGTTGGGGATCATGGCGCTTGGCGGGGTCGATGCTTACCGGCACCGTATTCTTACCGAATTATCCCGGGAAATCGGCGAGACCTGCAATCTGAACGTCCCCGCGGGCAGCGAAATTCTCTACGTCGACAGGGTCGAGTCCGAATGGCCGTTGCGCACGCAATTACCCGTGGGCAGTCGCGTGCCATTGCATTGCACGGCCAGCGGTAAATTGTATTTAAGTTCGCTGCCGGCGGCTCGGCGGCGCAAATTGATCGCCGCCATGACCTTGGATCGCCAAACGGCGAATACCATTGTCGATCCAGAAGCGCTGAACGCTGAATTGGATAAGACCAGACGCGCCAAGGTCGGCACTGACAATGAAGAGTTTATCGACGGCATGGTCGCCGCGGCCGTGCCGATCACCGACCAACGGGGCCGCCTGGCGGCCATTCTGGCGTTCCATGCGCCGGTCATCCGGATGGACATGGAGAAAGCTCTGGTCCATGTCCCGGCGTTGCAACGCGCCGCAGCCGCCCTATCAGCGGATATAAACGAGTAATTACCTTCCCCGGTTCCTAAACCATGGCCGAACCGGGGGCCGAACCAAAACCCTGGCGCCCCGGCGATGGGCCCGTGGAGCCTCGGGCAATCAGGTCGACATCCAATATTGTCGCCGGTTCCGGGGTGTCGCCGTGCAGCCGCGACAACAGATAGGCAGCGGCCTTGCGGCCCATCTCACCCGACGGCACGTGCATGGTTGTCAGCCCGGGTGTCAGGTGACCGGCCAGCGGCAGGTCATCGAAGCCGGTGATCGACACGCGGCCTGGAATATCAATGCTGGTTGCCTGACATTCCAAAACCCCACCAATGGCAAGGACGTCATTGCCGCAGATGATGGCGCTCGGTGGCGTCGCCGCCGCCAACAGCCGTCGTACCGCTCGGCGGCCGGCCGGAATATCGTAAGGGCATTCGATAAAGCGCTCGGTCGGCAGGGGGATGTCGTGTTCATCAAGCGCTTCGCGCACACCCTGCACGCGCTCCGCGGCCCGGTCATTGCCGGCTGTGATGCCGGCGACCATGGCGAACTCGTGGTGTCCCAGAT
>Ga0233433_10002042_pt1 | contig 18248 bp, 14 predicted proteins | sample SI_122_August201_5_FD_179868 | JGI IMG/M metagenome (GOLD analysis project Ga0233433, IMG submission 179868) | Seawater microbial communities from Saanich Inlet, British Columbia, Canada - SI_122_August2016_100_MG | ecosystem: Environmental > Aquatic > Marine > Inlet | place: Canada: British...
GCGGTCAGGCCGGTGGTGCCCATGCGCAGGAAGTTGCAACTGTGAAAGATAATTGTGAATATCATCGCGCCGACGGCAACGGCGCCCAGATATTGTGGCCCCGGAAGATGACCGACCACGGCCATATCGACCGCACCCAACAATGGTACGGAAACATTCGAGAGCATCACCGGGCCGGCAAGGCGCCAGGTTCTGCGGTTCCAATTTTCGGTCATGGTGGTGGATTACCGAGACTGAACAAGCGGCCGAAACCATGCCACGGGAGGCGCCGGGAGACCAGCGACGTATATGTATAGCGGGGGCGCAGAAATATTGGGGGCTGGATGGGTTTGGGCCGACCGGGGAGAGTTTGTTTTATGTGGTAACTGGCGACAGGCGTCGCGCTTGCGTTCGTGGCGCGGTTGCCCGCCGACCGAAAACGCGTTTCGGCCGACGGGACAGGGCGCCGCCCGGGGGACTAGGCGGCGGCTTTTTGTGTGGTGACAACGGGGAAGTCGATATCTGTGCCGGCCACGTGGTTGAAATAGTTGGTGAAGATGTTGGCCGTCACGTTGGCGACGATTTCTACAATTTCGCCTTCCGAATACCCGGCGTCGCGGACGTCCTTGAGATCGTGGTCCGAAACGTTGCCCGATTTGCGGACCACGGCGGCGGTCAGGTTGAGCGCGGCTTGGGTTTTGGCGTCACTGGCGTTACCGCCCAGATTGCGGACCAGTTCTTGATCATCAAGACCGGCCATTTTTCCAAGCGCCGTGTGGGCCGAGGCATAATAGTCACAAGAATTTATGCCGGCGACCGTCAAGGCGATTTGTTCACGCAATTGCGCTGACAAAATGCCATTTCCCAGTGCCTTGCTCAGGCTCAGATAACCGTCAAGGACGGTCGGGGATTGGGCGAGAGTGGCGTAGAGGTTCGGCACCATGCCAATGGCGCCCTTGACGCCGTCCAAGAGATCCTTGGCTTGGCCGGATACCGTAGCGTGATCGACGGGTTGAATGCGGGTCATTTGAATTCTCCTTCGTTCGTGTGGGGCCGGCTCAGAAATGATTGTCTTTGTCGGCACAGTTTATTGACCAAATGGTCAAGAATAGGATGTAAAAGAAGCCGCGTCTCGTGCGGCGGTGATTGAGATATAGACATTATTGACTGATTGGTCAATAATAGTCGAGATCACATGAGCGTGAAGGAGGCCAATGATGGCCAGACCTCGGGAATTTGATATCGACGAGGCTCTTGAAGCCGCCATGAACTTGTTCTGGGCGCAGGGTTATGAAGCGACGTCCATGCAGGAACTGGTGGACGTGCTGGGAATCAAGAAGGGCAGTCTGTATGCGGCCTTTGGTGACAAACGCCAACTCTATCTGGCGGCGCTTCGCCATTACGATAAATTGGAAATCGCCGGAGGCATCGCCATCCTCGATGGGCGCGGTGATGGCGCTGATCGGATCAAACGGTTGTTTGACAATGTTGCCAGGGTTGTTGGTAACGGTGACCGGCGGGGATGTTTTCTGTGCAATGCGGCGGTTGAGCAGACACCTGTGGATACGGAGGTCGATGATTATGTCTCGGCCGGCATGCGTCGCATTGAGGCGGCGTTTGCGCGGGCCCTGGCCGATAGCCCCGGTGCCGATATGGCGGCGGCTCAGGCACTGACGACGGCCTATATGGGGCTCAGGGTCATGGCAAAGGGCGGAACGGCGGTCGTTGAACTCAAACGCACAGCGTCCCGATTGGTGGCGGCGTTATGCCATCCGATGCAGATATGAAGCGCGAAACCAATCTCTCGCCGGACAATGATAGATCGATGCAGGCTTGACAAAGGCCGCGCCAAGGCTCACGTCACGCGTACACATTGTCCTGCGATTGCGCGAAGCGCCACTAAACGGCGCCACGTCCCGGGATCAACAATAAAAAAAACCAGCCGTTCCGGCCGCGCCCGGAATAGGCGAAATGCCGGGCTAGGCCGCATCAAAGATGCCGCCCCCGATGCTCGGCGCATAAGGAAATATCTAAAGTGACTATCAAGACTTTCTCGGAACTCGGCTTGGCCGATCCGATCAACCTTGCGCTTATCGCAAGGAATCACACGACGCCGACGCCAATTCAGGCTCAGGCTATTCCCCAATTGCTCAAGGGCCGCGACATGCTGGGCATCGCCCAGACCGGCACCGGCAAAACGGCGGCTTTTGCGTTGCCGATCCTCCATCAACTCTCACAAAACATCCCTGGCCACGGACAACGTAGCCCGCGGGCTCTGGTGCTGGCACCGACCCGTGAGTTGGCAATTCAGATCGGTGAAGAATTCAAGGCCTACGCCCAGAACATCCGCCTTTACCACACGGTGATCTTCGGTGGTGTCAGCCAAAAGGCGCAGGTCGCCGCGCTGACCCGTGGCGTGGATATCATTGTCGCGACGCCGGGCCGTTTGCTCGACCTCCTCAATCAGCGCCAGGTCAAATTGGATAAAGTTGAATATCTGGTTCTCGACGAGGCTGACCGCATGCTCGACATGGGGTTTGTCCGCGACGTGCGTAAAATCATTTCGCATATCCCGAAACGCCGCCAATCGTTGCTGTTCTCGGCGACCATGCCGGGTGAAATATCGGGCCTAGCCGGCGAGATTCTGAACAATCCCGCGCGTGTCGAAGTGACGCCGCAATCAACGCCCATCGAGCGTATCCGCCAAAGCGTTCACCACGTCAACGCCAACGATAAACGCGCATTGCTGGCCAATATTTTGAGCGACGAGGCGTTGTCGCGGGTTATGGTGTTTACACGCACCAAACACCGCGCCAATAAGGTCGCCGATTATCTTGAAAAATGCGGGATCAATGCTGACGCGATCCACGGCAATAAATCGCAAGGCGCGCGCCAGCGTGCATTGAAGCGTTTTAAATCCGGTGAGGCTCGCGTTTTGGTGGCCACCGATATCGCGGCTAGGGGCATTGATGTGGACAATGTCAGCCACGTCATCAATTTCGAATTGCCCAATGAGCCCGAAAACTATGTCCACCGTATCGGCCGGACGGCGCGGGCAGGTGCCGAGGGCATTGCCGTGGCGTTTTGCGACTCGACCGAACGTGGTTATCTGAAAGATATTGAGCGTTTGATCCGCACCCGCCTGACGGTGGTCGGCGACGAGCCCGAAGGGATGGAGTTCGTGGCGCCGGGTAAGCCGAAGAAACCGCATCGCGGGGCGAACGGCAACGGCAATCGGAATGGCAATCGACCCAATGGGTCAAATGGCAATGCTAACCCAAGCGGCAAGCCGAAGCGTCGGCGGCGGCGCAAGCCGAATAATACCTCCGGTGGTGGGGAAGGCCAACGGTCCGGTCATCGCCGGGCGGCCTAATTCCGATCGTGATTTCCGGAGACGAAAACGCATAAGAAAAACCGGCACGCTTGGCGTGCCGGTTTTATTTTGTGCTGTGTCTCACCCGTACGGTGAGCCGCTGTAAAGGCTGATTAGCCGACGGCTGCGAGTTTCGCAAAGGCGGCGGAACCTTGACGGGTCTCCATAATTTTGCCGGCAATCTCAACCGCCATGGAGGCGTCCCGGCAATAAGCGTCGGCGCCGATTTCATCGGCGAAGGCTTCGTTCAAGGGTGCGCCACCGACAACAATCGCGTAATCGTTGCGGATACCGCGCTGTTTGAAGGTTTCGATGACGACCTTCATGTAGCCCATCGTCGTCGTCAGCAGGGCTGACATGCCGATGATATCGGCGTTGTGTTTCAGCGCCGCTTCGATGTAGTCCTCGACGTCGTTGTTGACGCCGATATCAATGATATCGAAGCCGGCGCCTTCCATCATCATGCCGACGAGGTTCTTGCCGATGTCGTGGATGTCGCCTTTGACGGTACCGATAATCATGGTGCCGACTTTCGGCGCGCCGGTCTCGGCCAAAAGCGGGCGCAGGATCGCCATGCCGGCTTTCATCGAGTTGGCGGCCAGCAGGACTTCGGGGACGAACAGGATGCCGTCACGGAAATCGATACCAACGATGCGCATGCCTTCCACCAAGGCTTTTTGTAGGACGTCGTAGGGCGTCCAGCCGCGGTCTAAAAGAATTTGTGTGCCTTCCGAAATGGCCGTTGCCATGCCGTCGTAAAGATCGTCATGCATTTGCGTGACGAGCGTGTCGTCGTCGAGCTCAGAGAGGATAATGTCTTGTTCTTGTTCGCTCATAATATTCCTCCGCAGCCTTCCAGGGCTAAAAGCACGGTTGTTTCAACTATCTGGTTTATTTTGGTTTTTCCCGATCAACTGTCTGATTTCAGACTGCGTATAGCCTCAAAACGACGTAAATGACGAAATCAAGGAATTGCTGGCAAAGAAAACGCCGGGACGGTTATTACCGTCCCGGCGGGAGTTCATCTGCGGCAATTCGGCGATCGCAGATTGTTAGATTGGCGTGCCGCGAAGGTACGCTTTAGACGCCTTCTTTCGCGGTTTGTTTTAGGCCAATATAGAGGCTTACGCACATGGCCAGCAGCACAATGGTGAACGGGAATCCCGTCGATACCGCCATCGCCTGCAAGGCCGTTAATGCACTGGCACCACCGATCAAAAGTAAGGTCGCGGCGACCACGCTGTTTCCACTGGCGGCGCCGGAGGACAAGGCATTGGGTCTCAAGGCGGGAATGGAGCTCAAGGCGGATCCGGGGGGCATTGGGACGAGCGGAGATATTCTTGTCGCAGGGCAAGGTGGTGAAGGTGGTGGTTTGCTGCCTAACTCGTACAGTTTGGCCGGCAGCGGCGGGAGTTCCGCCCTTGGGGGAGGCTCTAGAGGAACGGTCAGAATCCCTGGGATGGGTGCCGAAGGTGGCGGCGCTTTCGGTGGCGGTGGGGGAGTTGACGACTCTACCAACGGCAGCGGTGGCAACGGCGCCGCCGGTGTGGTGGTTGTTGAAGTTTTTACCTGATCTCTTATCGCCATTATCGGACGTGGAAACGCCGCCCCATGGGCGGCGTTTCTCTTTTGGAGAGAATCTTAGTCCCTGAGCTTCGCATTCTCCGGATCATACGGACTTTCTTCGATCACCGTCACCTTGTGTTTGGTGCCGAGGATATCCATCTCCAATTCCGTGCCTTCATCTGCTAGGCTAGGTTGCAGCATGGCCAGCGCCAGGGATTTGTTGAGACGGAACCCATAATTGCCGCCGGTGGCGCGGCCGACGTTCTCGCCGTCCTTGAAGATCGCATTGTTGCCGAGTGCGTCGGCGTCGGTGACATCATGGACTTCGAGGGTGACGAACTTATTGGCGAAACCTTTTTGTTGCCACGCGACCAGCGCGTCGCGGCCGATGAACTGGCCTTTGTTGGGATGGACGAAGCGCTCCAGGCCTGATTCCAACGCCGCGTATTCGATGGAAAGTTCCGTGCCGACCAGGCGGTAGGATTTCTCGATCCGCAGGCTATCCATGGCGCGGATGCCGAAGGGTTTGAGGCCTAAGTCTTCGCCGGCTTCCATGAGTTTATCGAAGATGTGATTTTGATATTCAATAGGGTGGTGCAGTTCCCAGCCCAGTTCGCCGACGAAGTTGATGCGTTGTGCCAGGGATGGCGCCAGACCGACATCAATCTGCTGGCCCGATAGCCATTTGAAGGCATCGTTGGAAAAATCACTGCCCGATACCCTGTTCAGCAATTCCCGCGAATTCGGCCCGGCGAGGACCAGAACGCCAATCTGGTTGGTGAGTTGGTCGAAGCGAACGGAGCCGTCATCGGGGAGTTGCTTGTTCAGATAATCATGGTCGAAGCGCTGCAAGGCACCGGCGGAGACCAGATAGAAGCTGTCATTTGTTTCCCGCATGATGGTGAATTCCGAGCGCACGCCACCGTGCACATTCAAGGCATGGCAGAGCGCGATGCGGCCTGGCGTCTTCGGCAATTTGTTGGCGACCAAATTGTCCAACCAGGCTTCCGCGCCAGGGCCGGATATCCGGCATTTGGCAAAAGCGGTCATATCCAGAAGGCCGACGTTTTCGGCGACGTTTTTGCATTCTTCGCCCATGGGGCCGAACCATTTCGAGCGGCGGAACGACCAGTCGTCGACTTGTTCCGTTCCTTCCGGCGCGAACCAGTTGGGCCGTTCCCAGCCGAATTTCTGGCCGAACACGGCGCCCAAGTTTTTCATCCGATCGTAGCATGGCGAGGTCCGGAGCGGTCGGGCGTCTTCGCGTTCTTCGTCGGGGTAATGGATAACGAAGACATTACGGTAGGCTTCCTCGTTTTTAACCTTGAGAAAGCTTTTGGTAGCGTAGTCGCCATAACGCCTGGGGTCGACGCCGAGCATATCGACACTGGGCGCCCCTTCGACCATCCATTCGGCCAATTGCCAGCCCGCGCCACCGGCGGCCGTGATGCCGAAGCTGTGGCCTTCGTTGAGCCAGAAATTCTTGAGGTCCCAGGCCGGGCCGACGATGGGGTTGCCATCGGGGGTGTAACAGATGGCGCCGTTGTAGACTTCCTTGACGCCAACCTCACCAAACGCGGGTACGCGGTTGATGGCGGCTTCGATGTGCGGCTCCAGGCGGTCCAGATCTTCTTGGAACAATTCGTATTCGCTATCAGCACTCGGCCCGTCGACGTAACAGCACGGCGCGCCTTTTTCATAGGGGCCTAAGATAAAACCTCGGGCTTCTTCGCGTAGATACCAGGACCCGTCGGCTTCCCGGAGCACGCCCATTTCCGGCAGGCCGGCTTCATGGCGCGCCTGAATGTCGGGATGAGCCTCTGTGACAATGTATTGGTGTTCAACCGGGATGACCGGGATATCGAGCCCAACCATGGCGCCGGTGCCCCGCGCAAAGTTGCCGCTGGCCGAAACCACGTGCTCGCAAGTGATGTCGCCCTTGTCGGTCTTTACGATCCATTCGCCATTGGGCTGCAGCTCAATGGCGGTGACGGCGGTGTTGCGGTAAATTTCCGCGCCGTTGTCGCGCGCGCCTCGGGCCATCGCCTGGGTGACGTCGGCGGGCTGGATATAGCCATCGCGCGGATGAACGATGCCGCCGACCAAGCCTTCGGTGTTGCATAGTGGCCAGAGGTCTTTGATTTCGTCGGGCGTGAGGAAATTCACCTCGACACCCAGCGTCGCGGCGACACCGGCGTATTGGTGGAATTCGTCCATGCGGTCGGCATTCATCGCCAAGCGGATATTGCCGACTTGGCGGAGCCCGGCGTCGAGGCCGGTTTCGGCTTCCAATTTCTCATAGAGCTCGACGGAATAGCGGTGCAGTTGGCCGACGCTGTAGCTCATATTGAACAGCGGCAGCAATCCCGCCGCATGCCACGTTGAGCCCGACGTCAGTTCCTTGCGTTCCACAAGGACGACATCGCTCCAGCCCTTTTTGGCCAGATGATAGAGGGTTGAGACGCCGACAACACCGCCGCCAATGACCACCACACGCGCTTGGCTCTTCATAATTTCTACCTCCCGGTTGAGCAGAAGAATTTCACACCGGTTCGTAGGCCCCTGGCAAGGGGTGTGCTGCGCCCTCTGCGACACCCGGTATTCCGATTCCGCCGCCGAAAAGACGGTTTTCGGCCAGTGAATGACGTGATTAGCGCATCATGGCCGCGATGTTGGGTTTATTCGGTGTGATGAAATGATGTAATCCCGAATGCCGGGATTTGGTGTTAGCAAAAGGACGCCGGCCATGAACGAACAATCCGCCCCTGAGACACCCCAGACCTCGCGCCGTGGCGGCCGCGCCGCCAGGCGCGCCGAGCGCGCCCAGGCTGATGTTGAAGCGCAGGCTTCGGCGCCCGCCTACGTCACCCGCAAAATCCCGTTGACTGAGCTATGTTCGGACAAGGGCCTGGGAATCATCGAGGCCAATGCCGAGACAATACTTGAAGAAATCGGTATCGACTTCAAAGACGACGAGGAAGTTTTGCAAATCTGGAAGGACGCCGGCGCCGATGTGGACGGTGAACGGGTGCGTTTCCCGAAAGGCCTGGCGCGCTCCTTATTGGCGACGGCGCCGGCCCAATTCACCCAGGTGGCCCGCAACCCCGAACGCTCTGTTGTCATCGGCGGCAAGAACATTGTTTTCGCGCCGGTCTACGGCCCGCCGTTTGTCCATGATCTGGACAGCGGCCGGCGTTACGGGACCATTGAGGATTTCCAGAACTTCGTGAAACTCGCCTACATGGTGCCGCATATCCATCATTCCGGCGGCACGGTTTGCGAGCCCGTTGATGTGGCGGTCAACAAACGCCATCTGGACATGATTTATTCGCACATGCGCTATTCCGATAAGCCGTTCATGGGTTCCGTCACCGCACCGGAACGTGCGGCGGACACGGTCGCCATGGCGGAAATTCTATTCGGAAAAGATTTCGTTGCGTCGAATACAGTTTGCACCAGTCTGATCAACGTCAATTCGCCCATGGCTTTTGACGAAATGATGCTGGGCGCGTTGAAAACCTACGCGGCGGCCAATCAGGCGACCATCGTCACACCGTTCATCATGCAGGGTGCCATGTCGCCGGTAAGTGTTGCAGGCACGCTGGCCCAGGCCTTGGCCGAAGCCATGGCCGGCATGGCGTTAACGCAACTCATTTGCCCCGGCGCACCCGTAATCTTCGGGCTATTTTCGGCGGCGCTTTCCATGCAATCGGGCGCGCCGACCTTCGGTACGCCGGAGCCGACGCTGGTGTTGTCGGCAGCCGCTCAATTGGCCCGACGGCTGAACTTGCCGTTCCGATCAGGGGGCAGCCTTTGCGCATCGAAACTACCCGATGCCCAGGCGGCTTATGAAAGCGTCAATTCCATGGTGCCGGCGATGCTGTGCGGCGTGAACTTCGCGCTCCATAGTGCGGGTTGGCTGGAAGGCGGGCTGGCGTCGAGCTATGAAAAATTCATTATGGACGCCGATCAACTGGGTATGCTGGCGACCTTGGCCAAGGGCTATGATTTTTCCGAAAACGGCCAGGCCCTGGACGCCGTCCGCGAGGTTGGCCCCGGTGGGCATTACCTGGGATGCGCGCACACCCAGGCCAATTTTGAGCACGCCTTCTACCGTTCAACCATCGCCGACAGCAATTCCTTCGAACAATGGTCGGCGGAAGGCAGCTTTGATCAGGCGCAGCGCGCCAATGTGATCTGGAAACAGATGCTGAACGACTACGAGGCGCCGGCGTTGGATGTCGCCAAGGATGAAGAATTGCAGGCGTTCGTCACCCAGAAGAAGGCGTCCATGGAGGATGCTTGGAGTTAGACCAACCGCCGTTGATGCCTTGTCCCTCCCTCAGTTTAGGGTCAACGTGACTGCGCCTAATCCCGAAATTTCCGCCGCCGCCTCACCCGGCGCATCCATCCATTGGCATTGAACGATGCTGCCGAGCATGACGATTTCGCCGGCCTTTAACGTGCCGCCGGTCATGGTCTTGTGGCTGGCGAGCCAAGCCAAGGCTTCCAAGGGATCGCCCATGATCGCAGCACCTATGGCGCGCTCCTTCGCCTCGCCGTTAATAGTGAGCCCGCCTTCCAATTCGGCCAGATCAAGCGATCGCCAATCCGTGACGGGCTCGCCCAACACGCATCCCGCGCCGAAGAAATCATCACCGATGAGCGTCGCTGCGCCGACGGTAGCGAAATCGGTGTAGCGGTTATCGACAATTTCAATCCCCACCATCACAGCCCCAACATGATCGGCGACGCTATCAGACGTGTGGTTGGTTCCGGCCGGAATGTCGGAACTCAATTTAACGACGATTTCGCATTCGGCGCCAACCTTGCAGTAATCCGCGTGGGCGAGCGTGGTATCGCCTTGATGGATATTGGTTCCCAAGATACCGCCGGCGCAGGGGTGATCGATGCCTAAGTAATCCTGCATGACTTCCGTGGTGCAGCCGATCTTATAGCCGGCACACGCGCTCATGACATTCTTCGCCATGATGTCGTGCAAGGCGGCCTGGACCATGTAGCCATCGGCGACTGTGGCCGGATAGCAGGCTTCGGGCAGCGGGCCGAGCGGGCCGCCAGTCCAGCGGGCTTCGGCGATCATTTGGGCTGCTGCGGCGGCGGCTTCGGGTGTCATGGCGATGTGCCTCTTTTGTTGTCCCTCAGGCGCCGGGCGAATCCCTCCAGGATTCTCGGCTCACGCGCGGCGCCCCTTGGGCTTGCCTCCGAGCCATCGAGTTATCGGCCCCTCGGTTATTTGTGCCCGCGATACTGGGCAACGCTGCCATCATACACAAATTACCAATTTGGCGAACGCTTCTCGTTGAAGGCGTTGAGGCCTTCTTGGGAATCGCCGGTCGAAATGATGTTGCAGATGGTATCCACTGTGTTTTCGATAGCGCGGCGGTATTCGAAATCGTTGGCCCGCATGAACGCATCGCGGCCCAATTGGGTGACCACGGGCGACATGGCGGCGAACTTGGCGCCAAACTCGCGCGCTTTGTCGAGGACTTGCGCGCGTTACGGCATAATTCACCAAGCCCCGGCGTTCCGCCTCGGGGGCAGTGATGGTGTCGCCCGTGAACAGTAACTCGAACGCCTTGTGGCGGCCGATTTGGCGCGGCAAGTGGACGAAATGCATGGCCGGGATGACGCCCACGGCAACTTCCGGGTAAGACAAATCCACGTCGTCCGCGGCAATCACCATGTCGCACGAAATCGCCAATGTCATGCCGGCGGCGCGGGCAGGGGCGGCGATGGCGGCGATGGTCGGTTTCGGTTTCAGTATAGACCGGAGGAGTGAGAGATCTGCTTTGTAGTCCGGTAGAAATGCGCATACGGAAGAAGCGGTGATAAGGTCAAATTTTTGATGCATCAAACTGTTGCGACGGATCAAATCGCCGGTCAGAAATTCGGCAATCGGAAAAACATTTGGCAGCGCCTTTTGTTTCAGTCGCTCAATCATTTTGGCCGAGCTGTCCAAGGCAACTATATGACTGATTTCAGGCGACATCCGTTCCGATAGCAAACCCGTGCCGCATCCGAAATCGAACACGCTCAGTGCGGCCAATTCGGTAATCTTGAGCAATTCCGCAAACGCGCAGTTTGCATACACGGTTGTCGAACGATTGGTATCCCAACCGCCCGCATACTCATCCCATTCATTGTCTGTCATCACGTTCAATTTTGTGGCGGGGTGTTGTACTAACTCAAGAGAAAACCGGCGCCGATTTTATCGCCGTCTTCAAGCGTGAATGTATTCTCGCCCGTGTAGTGGGCCTGGCCGGCAACCTCGACGATAACGGCTTTGAAATCGCCGCAATCGGTTTCGCGGATGGCTTGGCCGGTAAATTGGGCGCCAGTGATGCTTTCGAACGTGCGCGATTGGCCCAATTCAATTAACCCACGGCGGTGTTGCAGGGCTATTCTCGCGGTGACCCCGGAACCGGTCGGACTGCGATCGACCTGGGCGTCGGCGAAAACGCAGATGTTGGCGGTCGGTACTAGGGAATACATGTCCTGCCCGTCGGTGAGGATGGTCCCGTAGAGGTAGGCTAGATCATCGGCGTCCGGATGATGCAGTTTCACCTGCTGTTTCACCGCATTACTGACCCGCGTTGCGGCGTCCACAAGATCGCGGGTTTTTGAGGTCCGTACATCAAGGCCGAACTGGTCGGCTGCGACGACGGCGTAAAAGGCGCCGCCGTATCCGATATCGATATCGACAGGACCGTAGTTGGCGGTGACAATGGTTTGTTCGCGCGCAAAGCCGAACGCCGGCACACTTTCAAACCGCACGCGCCCAGCTTTGCCGTTCGTCACCTCGACGTGCGCTGTCACCGGCCCGCAGGGGCATTGGATGATGACTTTCGTTTCCGGTTCGGTAGCTTCGACGATGCCTTGGTCGACGGCGTAGCGGCCAAGCGCGAGAACCGCGTGCCCGCACATGGTTGAATAGCCCTCATTGTGCATGAACAGGACCGCCATGTCGGCGCCAGGGAGGTCGGGTGCGACCGGGATGACGCCATACATGTCCGGATGGCCGCGCGGCTCAAACATTAAAAGTTTGCGCAAGTGATCAAGGTTTTCGCGTGCGTAGCGGCGTTTTTCGAGGATCGAAAGTCCTGGGATGTCGGGATAACCTTCCGTGACGATCCGCACAGGCTCGCCCCCGGTATGCATCTCCACAGTTTTGATGGTGTCGGTCATGGCTTAACTAAAAATCGCAAAGGCCCGGGAATCAAGTCTTCTGATAAACGCCCCTGACGTCGGGGATGGCTTTGAACTTTTCCGTGAGCCCAAGGACGGTTTCCGCCGCGCCCAGGAACAAGCGGCCATCGTCAGGCATCATATCGGCGATCATATCCAATACCTTGCCTTTGGTTTCTGGGTCGAAATAGATCAGCACGTTGCGGCAGAAGACGATATCGAATTGCCCGAGGCCGCGTTGATCTTCAAGAAGATTGGCCGGCATGAATTTAACCTTGGCACGAAGGTCGTCATTGATCACCCAACTGGCGCCCTCTTGCTTGAAATATTTGACCAGCAATTGAACTGGCATGCCGCGCTGGATCTCAAATTGGCTGTATTGCCCAGCTTCCGCTTTGGCCAGGATTTCCGTCGATAAATCCGTGCCGACAATTTCAAAATTCCAGCCGTGCATCTTGGCGGCCATCTCGTTCAATATAATCGCCAGTGAATAGGGTTCTTGTCCGCTGGATGCCGCTGCCGACCAAATACGAAACGATTTTTGCGCCCCTCGGGCCGCCATGATGTCGGGTAGGACGTTTTCTTTTAATCTGTCGAAGGGGCCGTTATCGCGGAAAAACAGTGTTTCGTTGGTGGTCAGTGCTTCGACGACTTCTTTGACCAATGGCGGTTCGGGCCGGACCCTAATTCGCTCAATTAATTCATCAAGGGTTTCGATCTCCATCTTCCGGGCAATCGGCATGAGCCGGCTATCAAGCAGGTAAATTTTCTTTTCGGTCAAAACGAGACCGGATTCGTCTTTCGCGAGCTTTGAAATGTAGGTGAAATTTTCAGGTTTCATCTTCGCCACCGGCGTTGCTTTGGAAGTCCGCAGGCAGCTTATCAACTTTCGCCAGCAGGTAATCGAGATCATCCGATTCGAACTCGACACCCAGTTCATCATATTGGGTCAAAATCAGTTCAATGAGGCGGCGGGAGTATTGCTCGCGGTTATCACGGACGCCATCATACTCCAGCTCGCGGGCTGCAGAGATGGCGGCCTTGACGGCAATGAATTGCGGTTCCGGCAACCCGGCTTTGTGACGAACACCGAATGCAGGCCAAGGCCACCGGGGTCATGTATGAGCTTTCTGGCGCTGGTCAGCGGCAACCCCGACAAGGTTGAAAGGGCTTGCTCTAAAAACCGGAAATCGCCCATACAGAGTGCGCGCAAAATAATTGACGAGGTGAGACGTCCGTTTTCATGAAGGTGCGCGACCAAATCGCTGACATCATTGTCGTCGCCCTCGGATGACAGCGTGACCGTCGCCCGTTCGTGGCTTTGCAAAATCAAATCTGCGGCCATCGCCGGCGGCAACTCATGGCGCGCGACCAGCTGCGCCTGGAGTTGATCGGTGACCATGCTGACCAAACGTTCCGTTACCGTGATCGGCAATTTGGTGCGCCCGATCATGGCTTCTTGAACCGCCGTGCTTTCGCCTAACGTATCGACCACTTTCTCCATGGATTGATTGGAAATTTCAGCGCCCTCGTTGGAAACCAGGGCGGTGACGACGTTTTCATTCTGTGTATCGACAAGAGCGGCGGAAACCGTCTCTGAGACTATGGCTCGTTGCGCCACCGCCAATTGCTTGGTTTCATCCTGCGAGGCGACAATCCCCAATAGATCATCGTCGTTCAACACTTCGGAATACTGGATCACCGGGAACGCGACCGTCTCCACATCCTTGGCAAGCGTCAGGGCCACGTCATGGGGAATGTTTGGGTTGTCTTTTAGATTAATCGCCAGGGCTTCGCGGACGCGGACTTCGGCGTCCTTGACCATGAGCCGGAAAATTTCCTCCGCCATTTCGCGTTCGGCGTCGCCGAAATTTTCTGCGTTGAATTCCTCGGCGATTTTCGACGCGGCGCCGGCGCGTGATTCCGGTGACGGGTCAGTCAGCAGCCGTTGAACGTCTTCTTGGGTGAGTGCAGCTTTTGCCATTGTAATCCGTTTGCTTTTTTGTCCAATGCCCCACTGCCATATACATAATAGAGGTACACGCCGGTAAAGATAAGCGCTTAATTTCTATAGGTTGCGGCGAGTTTAATTCCTGGCTCAATTCCGGCCTCATTTTTCGGCTGGTGAGAAGACCTTGACCCCATATTCACGCCCCGCGTCCTCAAGCCAGGTCCAAACATATTCGGCGAAGCTGCGGAGCACGAACAAGTCATAGCTGGCGTCGCTGGATCCAGCGTTTGAGCCGGTTTGATGAATCAAAATATCGGCGCGGCCAAGAATACTTTGTGCGCATTGACCGGGCCCGAAAGCGCGCGGATGAAGATCGAGCGGACATCCTTTGGCGAGACCATTGCGGGCGTCGGTACCGGCCAATTGGATCACCGTGCGGGCCTCGCTGCTCATGGTGACGGCGGCGTGCAAAGGTTTCATCGCCTTTGTCATTTTGCCGAAAATACTGTCCTCGGTGCCCGGTGGGCAGACGATCAACCATTCATCGGGACCGAGCGCCAAAATGTGAATGGACAAGGGTTTACCGGAAGATCGGTTGATGCCGGTGGGCAATGCAACGCCCACCGCCTTTTTGACTGCCGCCGCGAAAGCCGGGTCGGCGGGCTCGCCGCGCAGATTGATCATGCCCACGTGCCGTCGTTCACCGAGCATCAATCCGGCGTCAGTCACGTTTATGTCGTTGGCGGCGCGGGCATCCAAATGGAGATGCGCCAGCGGACTTTGGCGAAGATAGCCGTCAACCATCCTGGCGCTCCCCATCCGGATCAATGAAAATCGGGCCGGTAATTTCCGCCGCAATGATTCCGTTCGGTGTTGGCATGTAAACTTGGTCGCCCATGCGCCCGCGCCCGTCCTTGATCAGCGCCAGCGCGAAGCTACGCCCAAGGTTTGCGGAATAATAACTCGACGTCACGTGACCGATCATTGCGATCCGCGTGCCGCGCGGTGGAATTTCCAGGCGTGTTTCGGTGATTTGGTTGCCTTCCGGAATGACTTTATCTGGGTCCGTCGGCAACAATCCGACCAATTGTTTGCGATCATTGCGCATATTGTCGTCGCGGCTCAATGACCGGCGGCCAATGAAGTCCTTATTTTTTGAGACGATCCAATCCATGCCAAGGTCGTCCGGCGTCGTCGTTCCATCCGTTTCCTGACCGGCGATGATGTAGCCTTTTTCCGCCCTGAGGACGTGCATAGTTTCCGTGCCGTAAGGGGTAATGCCGTATTTTTCCCCGGCATTCATCAGTGCCGTCCAGATATTCAACGCATAACTCGCAGGCACGTTGATTTCGTATGACAATTCACCGGTGAAACTGATCCGGTAGACGCGGGCCGAGACGCCGCCGACCGTGCCTTCACGGTACGACATGAAGGGAAAGCTTTTGCTATCCAGCGCAATATCATCGGTAAACTCGGCCAGCAGGTTGCGGGCCCTGGGGCCACAAATGGTGACATTCGCCCAATGTTCACTCACCGAGGTGCAGAATACTTTGAGTTCAGGCCATTCCGTTTGCAGCCATTCCTCCAACCATTCCAATACGCTGGCGGCGTTACCGGTGGTCGTGGTCATTAGGAAATGATCGTCGGCCAGGCGCGTCGTCACGCCGTCATCCATGATCATCCCGTCCTCGCCCAGCATCAGGCCGTAACGGCAGCTGCCCGGTTTCAGTTTCAGCCAGGCGTTGGTGTAAATCCGATTGAGGAATTCCGCCGCATCAGGACCTTGAATGTCGATCTTGCCTAGCGTTGAAGCATCCATGATGCCGACCGCGTTTCGAACTACCAGGCACTCGCGGTTGACGGCACCCTGCATGGTTTCACCCGATTTTGGATAGTACCACGGCCGTTTCCATTGACCGACGTCCTCCCATTTGCACCCGGCCAGTTCGTGCCAGTGGTGTATCGGTGTCATCCGAACCGGGTCCATCAGCGGGCCGATGTCGCGCCCGGCCAGGGCGCCCAGCGTTACTGGCGTAAACGGCGGGCGGAAGGTCGTGGTGCCGACGTCGCCGACGTTATCGACGCCTAGCGCCTGGCCCAAGATCGCCATGCCCGGGATATTGCCGGTCTTGCCCTGATCGGGGGCCATGCCGAGCGTCGTATAGCGTTTCGCGTGTTCGATGGATGTATAGCCTTCGCGGGCCGCCATTTGGACGTCGGCGGCGGTTACGTCATGCGCCTGATCAAGGAAATGTTTGCCGCGGCGCCCGATGGGCGCGGTTGTTGGCACGCTCCAAAGCAGGCGCATGGGGCCTTCGTCTTCGGTGTCGGTATCGGGGACCTTGCGCCGGCTGGCATTCTTAAACCCGGCGTTTGCTGCCGCCGCCTTGCCGGTTGAGGTGCCGTCGCGAAGACATCCGGCCAAATCGAATATACCCGCGGCGGCGCCTGCGGAATGACTGGGTTGAACTGCGGCGCCCGGCACGAAGATGCCGCGCTCGGTATCAAAAACCGCTTTGCCGCCGGAATGGGAATGCAGATGAATGGCCGGGTTCCATCCCCCAGACGAACACACCACGTCGCATTCAATGGTCCGCGCCTGGCCGGTGACGCCGTCACCGGCCGCATTCAATTGCATGACCTCGATGGATTTGACGCCACGCGCACCGTTGACCCCGGTGACGGCGCTGGCGTCGATGATGTCTATGCCGCGTTCCATGGCTTCGGTAGGCAATTCCCTGATAGGATCGTCCCGAACGTCGATAATTGCCGGAACAGCGACACCCGCGTCATGTAGGTCAAGCGCGGTACGGTAGGCGTCATCATTGTTGGTGAAAACACAGATTTTGCGTCCCGGGGTCACGCCATAGCGGTTCACATAAGCCCGCACCCCACCGGCAAGCATGACGCCCGGGCGATCATTATCGGCGAAGATCAAGGGTCTTTCGAACGATCCCGTCGCGGTGATCACGTGCTTGGCACGGACCCGCCAAATCCGTTGGCGCGACACATCGCCGCCGTCGCTGAGAATTTGACTGCGTTGTTCGAACAAACCGACGAAGTTGTGATCATAATAACCGAATGCCGTCGTCCGCCTGAGTACCGTCACGGCATTGGAGGCCGCAATCTCTTCAGACGCCGCCGCGACCCAATCAAGCGCCTGCCCACTGTTGATGTCGCGTCGCGTCGAAAGCAACGAACCCCCGTGTTCCGCTTGATCATCAACCAAAATGACCCGAGCGCCGGCGCGTGCTGCGGCCAACGCCGCTGACAGCCCGGCCGGTCCTGCACCGACAACCAACACGTCGCAATGCGTGTTCATACGATCATAGTGATCGGGATCGGGTTCCGTCGGTGCGCGGCCCAAACCGGCAGCGCGGCGAATGACGTGTTCGTAGTATTTCCAAAACGACGCCGGCCACATGAAGGTCTTGTAGTAAAACCCCGCCGGGGTCAGGCGGTGAAAAAGGCCGATCCCCGACATCAAATCAAAATCCGGCCCGGGCCAGCAATTCACGCTGTCGGCGACCAACCCGTCAAATAGTTCAACCCGCGTCGCTTGTTGGTTCGGAAGCGTACGGCCGCCGGTTCCCAATTGTAACAGGGCGTTGGGTTCTTCCGAACCGGCGGCGACGATGCCGCGTGGTCGGTGGTATTTGAAGCTGCGTCCGACAATGCGGACGCCATTAGCCAGTAACGCGGATGCCACCGTATCGCCGACATGCCCGACCATCCTGCGACCGTTGAACGTGAATTCCAACGAGGTATCGCGGTCAATCCGGCCGCCAGAGCTTAAGCGATTGACCTGACTCACTTTTTGGCCCCTTTACCCACGGCCTTTGGCGGCTTGTCGACCGCAGTCTTCGGCGGCTTATTGATCGCGGCTTTTGGCGGCTGGGCACCCATCTTATAAACCGCGATGATTTCATTGGTGGCCGTATTGCGGGCCATGTTGAACCAGCGCCGGCAGCCATGTAGGTGGACCCAGCGTTCAAGAAACAGCCCCTTGGTGTTTTTGCGCAGGAAAAGATAATCCGCCCATTCGGCGTCGCTCAGCTCGTCAGGATCCTTAGGCCGCACGATATGGGCCTCACCGCCTTGGTGAAATTCGCTTTCTTCGCGCTCGCCGCAGAACGGGCAGGGAATCAATAGCATGTCTGTCTCCCGTTCCCG
>Ga0233433_10002043_pt1 | contig 18242 bp, 14 predicted proteins | sample SI_122_August201_5_FD_179868 | JGI IMG/M metagenome (GOLD analysis project Ga0233433, IMG submission 179868) | Seawater microbial communities from Saanich Inlet, British Columbia, Canada - SI_122_August2016_100_MG | ecosystem: Environmental > Aquatic > Marine > Inlet | place: Canada: British...
AAGACGTTGTCGTTCAGGGGCATTATCAATTGCAATACATGGGTGAGGGATCAGCGGGTTTGCCGACTGATGCCCACGCCGGTCATAACCATTGAGGCTGGTGCAATGTTAGATTCACTCATATCCCTGTCGATCCGCCATCGCCTCTTGGTGGTTGCGGTGATTGCCCTCAGCTTTGTTTACGGCGGCTTGGCGATTCAAAGCCTGCCCATTGATGTGTTGCCTGACCTTAATCGGCCGACGGTGACAATATTCACCGAGTCTGAAGGGCTGTCGCCCGAGGAAGTTGAGACCCTTGTCACGCGCCCCATCGAAGCCGCGGTCTACGGTGCCAACGGCGTCGTTCGTGTTAGATCCGCGTCGTCAATCGGCCTGTCGATCGTGTGGGTCGAATTCGATTGGAATATGGATATCTACGTTGCGCGCCAGATTGTTTCGGAAAAACTAAGCCAGGCGCGGGAAGCGATATACGGCCGGGTTAACCCGGTCCTTGGTCCGATCACCTCGATCATGGGCAACATTATGGCCATCGGTGTTACCAGTGGCGACGAAACCGACCCCATGACTCTCCGCACGCTAGCTGAGTGGGACATTCGCCAACGCTTGCTCGCGATTCCCGGTATTGCTCAGATTACAGTTGTCGGTGGGGCGCTGCGACAGTTTCAAGTGTTGATTGACCCGGACCGTCTTGTATTTCACCGTGTGCCGTTGTCGGCGGTGTTGGAGGCGCTGGATGAAACCAACCTCAACGCCACAGGTGGTTTCCTCCTAACCGATTATACGGAAGGGTTGATTCGTGTGCTTGGCCGAGCACAGACGGTCGAACAGATTGCGGCAACGATTGTACCACTGCCAGATCAACCGGACCGGCGTGTCGCCATTGATCAAGTAGCGGAGGTAAAGCTGGGTGGGCCGATGGCACCGCGTGGGGACGCGTCCATTAATGCTGATCCCGGTGTTATCCTGTCGATCCAGAAACAGCCGGACGCAGATACGGTCTCTCTGGTTGCAGCGATTAAATCCGAGCTTGCAGCCATTCAACCGACGCTCCCCGCGGACGTTGCTCTGCACGACGACATATTCAGTCAGAGCACCTTTATCGAAACCGCGGTCTCGAATGTGGAAGAAGCGTTGCGGGATGGTGCGATCTTAGTGGCCGTGGTGCTGTTTCTGTTCTTGTTAAACATGCGGACGACCTTCATCACCTTAACGGCAATCCCGCTCTCCTTGGTGTTGACGTTGATCGTGTTTCAGGCGCTTGGTTTGTCGATCAACACCATGACCCTTGGGGGCATTGCTATTGCCATCGGTCAATTGGTTGATGATGCGATCGTTGGTGTCGAGAACGCCTATCGCCGCCTCCGGCAGAATCGGCTTAAGGGTGAGCCCAAGTCGCCCATTGATGTTGTGCGGGATGCCACCCGAGAGGTGCGTGATCCCATCATCTTCGCAACCTTCATTGTCATTTTAGTTTTTCTTCCTCTCTTCGCGTTGTCAGGCGTTGAGGGCCGTATCTTCACACCGCTCGGCATCGCCTACGTCACGTCGATTGGAGCATCTTTGATCGTCTTTCTCACGGCGACCCCGGCGTTATGCGCCTACCTATTGCCACGCATGAAGCAGATGGACGATGAGAAAGAAGGTCCGGTGGTGCGGGCGATCAAGTGGTGTCAGGCGTTAATCCTGAAAGTTCTATTTCCCATCCGGTATGCCGTCTTCGCGGTGTTTGGTGTGCTGTTGGGACTTGGTGTATGGCTCACCGTTGAATTCGGCCAGGCGTTTCTACCCGAATTCAATGAGGGCGCGTTGAACGTTTCGGTGGTTATGGCACCGGGGACGGCGCTTGCTGAATCAAACCGTATTGCTGCTACGGCGGAGCGCCTGGTGCTTGAATTGCCCGAGGTTATTAAAGTTGGGCGACGGTCAGGCCGGGCGGAAAACGACGAGCATGCGGAAAGCATCAATGTCTCCGAGTTAGAGTTCTTCCTGCAGCCGTCTGACCGTCCGCGAAACGTCGTGATTGACGACATACGCGACCGTGTCGAGCAAATTCCCGGCGTGCTGACCAACATTGGCCAGCCCTTGTCGCACCGCATTGACCATGCGTTGTCGGGTGTGCGGGCACAGATTGCTATCAAGATTTTCGGCGATGATATGGCGGAGTTGCGCCGGCTGGCCCGGCTTGTCGAGGGTCAAGTCGAACAGGTTGAGGGGGTAGTTGATCTAAGCGTCGAGCAACAAGTGCTGACGGGGCAACTGCACATCCGGATTGATCGCGAGCAGATCCTTAATCGCGGTCTTACCGTCGCAGACGTCGCGTCCTATACGGAACTGGCACTCAACGGGCGCACCATGGGGCAGATTATCGATGGCATTCGAACCTATGACCTCATCGCTCGGTTTGACGACGACACGCGCGCAACGCCGGATTCGATTCGTGGGTTGCCGATAGAAATTGCGGAAGGCGGGTATGTGCCGCTTGATCTTTTGGCCTCAGTCGAAGAAGCGCTCGGCGCCAACGTCATCAACCGAGAGAACGGCCAACGCCGCATCATTGTCCAGGCTAACGTGTCTGGGCGCGATTTGGTTGGCGTGGTGCAGGACATTCAGGCCCGGATCAACGCCGAGATTGAAATGCCATCTGGTTACTTCGTGATTTATGGCGGCGAGTACGAAAGCCAGTCTGCTGCTCTCGAGGCCATTGTACTCCTAGCGGGCTTGGCCTTCCTTGGCATGTTCTTGGTGCTTTACGCTCACCTCGGTAGCATCAATTTTGCGCTACAGGTGATGTTGTCTGTCCCACTCGCGTTTGTTGGCGCAGTCTTTGGTGTGTGGATGACGGGTGGTGTGCTCTCTATTGCGACCGTTATCGGGTTTATTACGTTGACGGGCATTGCCGCGCGCAACGGCATTTTGATGATCAATCATTACCTCTACTTGATGCGCGAAGAGGGCGCGGCCTTTGATAAGGACATGATCACGCGTGGAACTCAGGAACGAATTATCCCGGTGCTTATGACGGCGCTGACGGCGATTCTTGCGTTGGTTCCCATCTTGCTTACGCCAGACGAGCCTGGTCGGGAAATTCTCCACCCCGTTGCGGTGGTTATTTTCTCCGGGCTGATTTCGTCAACATTACTAGACCTGACATTGCGGCCTTTGGTGTTTTGGACTTTTGGCCGTCGTGCTGCCACCGCAAAAGTCTCCAGCGGGCTTAGCCCCCAACCAGCAGAGTAAAAGGAAAGAGATAATGACGAAAACGTTTCTCGCATTCTTTGTCGCGTTGACCCTAAGTGTTTCCGCAAACGCCCAATCCGATCATGATCGCAACGATGACCATAGCCATTCAGCAGATTTTGGAACGATCGACGATGGCTGGATTGCTCTGGAAAATGTGTCTGCTCACATTCGCGCCGCGGTGAAGGCTGGCAATATGGGTGCATTGCACGGGCTTTCCGACGAACTGCTTGCTGTCACTGACGGCCTGGCTAGTTATGAGGATGATGTCCCGCAGTCGAATCAATTGCGGTTTACTTCAAGTATCAACCAGCTGCGTAGCCTCAGTAAGCGCTTGCACAGTGCTCATGACCGCAACGATGTCGCAGCGGCAGAACGCTTGGTCCCGCAGTTAAATGGCATGGTTCAGCTTCTGATGGTGAGTGCCGAGGGACAGTTGGGCTACTGATCGACGCCAACGCTGGAGGATAACCGAACCTCACCGATGGTCTTGAGCGTAAAGCGCAGGATCACCGAGAAACCGCTCTGGAAGTCGCGGTCTTCCGTGTTGTCGTCGGCAATATCCAATCCGAAGACAAAGCATTCATCTTCATACTCAATGCCAATCGATGAGCGGATCGAACCGCCGCCCGGCCCAAGATCTTCGCGATGGGACCCTTTCAGCGACCAATACTTAGACAGTCGGGTATCGAAGAAGGCAAACAATTCTTCACGCTCACCAAGTTCAACAATGGAAGCGTCGCTGGGCTTAATGAAGATGTAGTTGGCGCCGAGGCGGAACATATTCGTGCCTACAGACGCGCTGAACTCGCTGCGTTCCGTGCTGAAGTTCGATTGATCGAGACGGAAGCGGTATGACAGATCAAGGTAGCTCGATGGCCTGAGGGTCACATGCCCGACGTAGTCTGAGAAATGTCCGTTAAGCCCAGACTCCAGTGCGAACGTATTGTCTTTGTTAAAGCGATAGCTCTGCCCGACCATAACGTCGAGTGACTTCCCTGAATTTCCGTAGGCCGACCAGCGCAGACCGTAGTTGACGCGTGCGCCGCCTTCGACTCGGTCGTAACCGGAGAACCGCTGTTCAGAAAACAGGTTGGTGTCGTCAAATTCAAAGTCGCGGCTGTCCTCGTTAGGAATGGTGTTCGGGTTTTGCCCAGTCGGGCTGATAACCCCCTGGATAATGGGTTCAAGCTGCTGCGTAAGCGTGGCGCCTGAGCTGACCAGCGGATAACGCCATTCCACTGAGAGCTGCGGAATGGCGCGGCCTTCGAAGCCGGTAAAATTGGCACCGGTCACGGGATCAACGACATCGCGTACATAGTAGCCATCGCCACGCATCGTAGCGCGCAACGTGTACATGCCGCCCCTTGGGCTTATGTAAGGGACATGCCAACCCAGTTTGGTTGATAGCCGGGTTTGATCACTGCCATCTTCACGGTAGAGCGCCAGCGCGCTGGCATCGGCGGTGAAATAACCGCCGCCGCGCACGGGCTTGCCGACAAAACTATAATCGACCAGGGGGGCGATCAAAGGCGTTGAGCCTGCGGCAACGGTCCGGCGTTGGCGTTGGAAGTGGTAGGTGTTGACTGAGAAGTACGACTGGGTTCCGAAACGTTCGACAAAGGCGTTGGTGGTTAGCCATGTCGGTGCGTCGAAGTCGTAGCGCCGCAAGAACGTATCGTCGGATGCGAGATGAAGGTCGCCGCCCATGCGCCAACGCTCATCGATGTCCCAGCGTGCGCGCGCTTTGATGTGGCCACGGAAATCCTTGGGGTTGTCGTCGTCATCGACGACAAGACTGCCGAACAGGCTGAATTCCCCTTCCGGGAACAGTTGGCGATACTCACCAATCGCCCCTCGTCCTGCCGAGGAGGTGTACAGCGGCGTTAACGTGGCATCTTTGTCGGGCGCAATGTTCCAATAGTAGGGCTGCGCGTATGAAAAGCCGAGGTTGCTTCCGCCACCGACGGCTGGCGCCAACAGCCCGGACCGTCTGTCCGCTGTGGGATCGGGATGCGCAAGGTACGGCGTATAGAAAACGGGAATTCCAAGTAGTTCGACCCAAGCATCGTTGTAGGTCATCAACTGGTCGTCCTGATCGTGGATGACCTTACGAGCTTTGATCTGCCAGACTGGCTCACCGTCGCAATCTAGGTCGCAAGCGGTGTACACCGCGCGTCGGAGTTCATTGACGTTGCCTTCTCTGCGCCGAATGAGCCGGGCCGCCATGCGGGATTTGTCGGCGAGCAATACCTGGACTTCGCGGGCGAAGCCTTCTTTGAGGTCACCGCTTATCTCTGCTTCATCAAAGAAGAGCACGCTGCCATTGGAATCAACCAGCGTGACGTTGCCCTTAGCGGTGACGAGGTCTCCGTTCTGATCATAGATGACGTTGTCGGCCAACAGGATGCGACCATCGCGCTCAATTTCGACGTTGCCGACGGCAGTAACCACGTTGGCGTTTTCGTCGAAGCGCATCTCATCCGCCAAGATCAGCGTTTGCTCTTCTGAGTCCTGTGCCGCGGCAGAAAACCCCCAAGACGCACCCACGAGCACAAAGACAGCTGTCGCCAGAACAGGCAAGATTTTGCGCAAAGTGATGTGACGCGTCGGACCGATATCAAAAATCATGGCTACGCTTAGACGGAACCGGGGTGTGGACGCAATGAAAAGGGTATAAATGGCCGTAAAGAACCCGCAGACAGGGCTAGAAGACCGAGCCCCAACGGTACAAGAGCGACGAGATAGACGAGGGGTACGAACAGTAGATTTTTGGAGGCAAGACTGGCAGCGCCGAGGCCTGCGGCTTCAATTATTATGAGACAGAGGACGGCGACGCTGATCCTTTTGGCCTGTCCGTGCTTGTCAAACGTGCCGGTTAGGATAAAGGCCAGGGCGACGGCGGCCAGCGATAGATTGAGGACCGGATTGATCAAACGCTGATGACCTTCAACCCGCAGACGGCGGATATTTCTCGGTTTGATCCCGTCTTCCTCGCTCAACGAAAATAGCTCCGTCGTGGAGCGTTCGCGATTGTCGGTAAAGCGGGCATCGCCGGTGGACTCGATTAATCCGAGGTCCACGGTGTAGCTATCGAAGTAGAGGAGGGTGAGATCACCACCGCCGTTCTTTAATTCTTGGCGGCTGCCTTTGGACAGCATCACCCGAGGTCCATCAGGTCCTGACACAACCGCTCCGGTTTCAGCCATCATCGTTATGCTTTTGACTTGGTCTCGTTTGTCGTGGACCAGCAGGCCCCGCAGTTCTCCCTCAGGGCTGCGTTCTCGGACATATACGGTGAGTCCTTTACCCACTTGGTTAAAGGTACCCTCGCGCAACATCACCTGTGAGACGTCATTGCGAACCGACCACTGCAGTTCTTTAAAGGCGCGAACCGATATGGGGCCGTAGTACAATGTCAGAGCGTACCCCGCCGTCATGGCGACAATTGCGGCCACCGCGGCCGGTGCAGCCAATCCCCATCGGCTTATGCCAGCGGCTTGGGCAACCACGAGCTCACGATCGATCGTCATTTTGTTGTAGACGAAGAGAACAACAAGAAAGAGCGCGATCGGCAAAATGATAACCATGACATTGGGCAAGAGTAGCACCGTCAATTCCAGCCAGGTTCCGATGGACAGCCCTTTGTTGATGATCAATTCGATATAGCCGAGCGATTGCGTCAGCCACAGGATGTAGGCAAGCACCCCGGTAACGATCAGAGTGCCGACAATAAGTTGGCGAAGGATATAGCGGTTCAGGCCGGTCATGATGCGCGAAGTATAGGGTGCATGGGTGGTCCGGCAAACACTGGAAGACGGGTTTTTGTATTGAAAGTCCAATGACTTATGTCGCGTTATCCCCGCCCAGGGTGGCATTTTTAAGGCAGAGTCCCTAGAGTTTGGCTGCTCAAAGGTGAGGTGATCGTCGAATGCCGAATCAGATCAAGGCCAGCTTGCTTGGCCTCGCGGTCGTTGTGATGGTTGCGATTTGCCCATCAGCGGATGCGACGGAGGCCCGTTGTGCGAGTGCCGCAGACGTTGATGCGTTTGCCATCCGTGACTTACAAAGTCGGTTGATGGTTGCGGGCTTGGCCTGCGGCCAGCGAGCGCCCTACAACGCATTCGTCGCCATTCATAAGTCGGGTCTCGATCGCTCCGCCCGTCAATTGATCGAGTATTTCCGTGCCAATACCGGCGGCGTTCGCGCTTTAGACGCCCATGTGACCCGCGCCGCCAATGCTGCTTCGCTCCGTCATGGTGAAAGTCAGGGTGCCTATTGCGCACAAACGGCACAGTTGTTTCGCGACTTAGTTGGCGGGTCTAAACGGTCACTCAGTCAAGTTGCTCGGAACGCGAAGCTCAAGTCAGTGACTAAGCCCGTAGCCTGTACGGCAAAGGCGCCGACCAATGCCGACGCCCTCGTGATTGTGGATTCAAATTCTATAACCGAGTAGAGAGACCAACCTTTTGCGTTGGCTCGGGTTTGTCTTTCTATTCGATCACGATTTCCACGCGCCGGTTTTGCGGCTCGCGGACGCCATCATTCGTGGCGGCGAGGTTTTCAGATTCACCCTTCCACATTATGGCAATTTCATTTGTCGGAATGCCCAGACGGATCAGCTCCGCCCTCACGGCCTGTGCTCGGCGTTCCGACAGACCTAAGTTGTAGGCCGTCGACCCCGAGCGATCCGCGTGACCAGTCGCGGCGATCCGGACTGCGCCTTCCCGGTTTGCGTAAGCTTGAGCGTCATTGACGATCTGTTGCGCTGTAGTAGTGAGGTTCGATTTGTCCCAATCGAAGAATACGATGAACTTTTCTGGCAGTCTCGGTGCTGGAGCAGGGGCCGGTGGCCGCGGAGCCGGCGCGGGCTGCGCCACTGGTGTTGGTTTCGGTGTCGGCTCCCACAAGTTAAACCGAAGCCCAACCATAATATTGTGAGACTGCGGGTTGTAGCGATCAACGGATGTGCCGCCGGTGGGCAGCGTCTCAAATCTCATTTTGCCGGACTGGACATACCGATAGTCAACGGTGAGGTTGACCTGTTCGGTCAGCGGCGCAGAAAAACCAGCAATGGCCTGCCACGTGAATTTTGTGTTTGACCCCTCATAGGTTGGTGTCCCAACACCGGTAACCGTTTCCCACTTGGTTTTGCCCAGGCCTGCACCAAGACCAAGGTACGGTGTGATAGCAGCATCAATGTCCACGTCCATGAGGATGTTGCCGAGCGCAGTCAATTGATTCTGGCTGCCGATGGCCTGAGGCCCGGCAAAGTCCTCAACGCCTGCTCGTCGAAACCCTAACTCGATCTCGGCACGCATCATGTCACCGAAATCATAGCCAAAGTAACCGATGCCTACACCGCTATCGCCGAACTCAATTTCTGATCGGGTTGCGCCAGTATTGAAAGTGCGATCATTCGGTTGGTGAAGTCCAATCCCAAACCCCACATAAGGGCCTTGCTCTTCTGCCGTAGCGCCACTGCTCAATGTTAAGCCTGCGACGGCGATAATGACGGCGGACCAATCTGAAAAACGTGACATTTAGGCGCTCCTTAAGCGATGCACGGGGTGTTTAACCCACCTCATAGGCTTGGCATCTAGCATACAAAAAAATGTAACGCGTGGTGTACGCTAGTTGCCGTAGCCTGTCATGAGTCTTTCTGTACCTTGAGGTAACGCCATGCAATCCAAAAGGTTCCGTTTATCCATTTTAATTCTCGGCTTTGGCGTACTGTCGCGCATGACCACCGATGGTGCGCGCATCCACGTGGTTGAGCGACCGGACAAGGTCTTTGACTAGGATTTAGCCAACGACCTTACCAGGGTTCATGGTGCGTTTGGGATCGAGCGCGGCTTTGAGGGTCTTCATCAGATCGAGTTCGACAGGATCTTTGTAGTGCTCCATCTCGTCCACCTTAAGGCGGCCGATCCCGTGCTCGGCTGATATGGAGCCGTTCATTTCCGTTACGAGGTCATGAACAATCCGGTTCATGGCGTCCCACTCAGACAAATACGCGTCTTTGTCCATGCCGTCGGGTTGCGACACGTTGAAATGGACATTGCCGTCGCCGACGTGTCCAAACGGGCAAGGCCGCGCGTCGGGATAGGCTTGCAAAACAGCGGCGACACCGCGGGTGATGAACTCGGGCACCCGCGATACCGGAACCGAAACATCGTGTTTGATGCTGCCACCTTCATGCTTCTGGGCTTCGGGTAAAGATTCCCGAATACGCCAAAGGTTTTCGGCTTGGGCCTGGCTCTCGGCGATCACCGCATCAACAATAATGCCGTCCTCGAACGCCGCTTCCAGAAAACCCTCAAAACCAGCACGGAGATCAGAGTTGGGTCGCGACGTCGAGAATTCAATCAACGTGTACCAGTCGTGGGGCTCGCTAAGTGGGTCCGATACACCGTCGATGTGACGGGTGCAAAACTCAAGGCCGATGCGCGGCACCAACTCAAACGCGGTGACCGCATCGCCCGATAGAGCCCTCGCCCGATTAAGCAGAACTGTCACATCATCAAGTTTACTGAGCGCACAGAACGCGGTTTCGGTTTCGCGAGGCTTCGGGAAAAGTTTGAGTACTGCCGCTGTGATGATGCCCAAGCTGCCCTCTGAACCAACAAATAGTTGCTTCAGCGCATAGCCCGTATTGTCTTTGCCAAGGGCTCGTAGGCCGTTCCAAATTCGGCCGTCAGGCAGCACCACTTCCAAGCCGAGAACCAGGTCGCGTGCATTACCGTATCGCAAGACGTTGATGCCACCGGCGTTGGTCGCCAAGTTGCCGCCGATTTGGCAGCTGCCTTCAGCACCGAGGCTGAGAGGAAAGAGACAGTCCGCATCAGTGGCCTTGTTTTGAATGTCTGCGAGAATGCACCCGGCTTCGACGGTCATTGTGAAATTGGTCGGGTCGATGGCGCGGATTGTATTCATGCGCCCGAGTGCCAGGACAATCTCTGATCCGTTCTCTGACGGGACGCCACCGCCACACAAACCAGTATTCCCGCCTTGCGGCACGACACCGATTCCTTCCGCGGCACATAATTTTACAACAGCTGCCACTTCGTCTGTTGAATTAGGTCGGATCACGACACTCGTCGCGCCATGGAAAAGGCCGCGCTCTTCTTCCAGGTAAGGCGCAATATCGACCGCGTCCGTCAAACAGGCGTTTGCACCGACAATGGCGATAAAGCGATCAAGAAGGGGTTGGTCGAAGGGCACGGGTATGGGCTTCTTTTCGGTCCTGAGCGGTCTTTAGTTTGATTTCTACGGATACTCTTAGCGACCCTTGGCGGCTCGCCGCAAGCGATCGTTGATCGCAAGTCCAATTCCATTGTCTGGAATTGGAGCAATGGCCAACCCATTGAACTGCGATGGATTGTCCATTTTCCTGAGGGCCGCGAATAGGGTCGAGGCGGCTTCAGTCAGATCACCGCTCGGGCTAAGATCAAAGTCGGCGTATTTGGCGCCACCAAAAGCGATAAAGGCCTCACCATCATGGGCAGCATCCGCGTTCAACCGCACCGGCAAGCTGGGCGCATAATGTTTTGCTAGCTGGCCAGGCGCACTGATCGGTGCATTCGGAAGGGCCTGATCTTCAACATCTCCGATCACGGCCGCGAGGGCGTCTGCGCTGATCACGCCAGGCCGGAGTATGCGTGCCGATTCCGTTGTTAAATCCAGCACCGTGGATTCAAGACCTGCGCGGCAGGGGCCGCCGTCGAGTATGATGTCCAACGAGTCGCCGAGATCTTTGGCAACATGCTCGGCCGTTGTGGGGCTAACGTGGCCAGACGGGTTTGCGCTCGGGGCAGCCAGAGGCCGGTCTATGGCGGCGAGCAACGCGGCCGCGACTGGATGGTCTGGCTGCCGCACGGCGATAGTATCTAGACTAGCGCTGACCTGTTTTGAAATGGGGCAGTCGGTTCGACGTTGCAGGACCAGGGTTAAGGGCCCCGGCCAAAAGGCTTCGGTTAACGCGTCGGCACGATGATCAGGCGTTGCCAGCTGCTCGATCCAGCTGGGCCCCGCGACATGCACGATGAGTGGGTTAAAGGCCGGTCGGCCCTTTATTGCGAAGACTTTAGAGACGGCAGCGTCTTGGGTCGCGTCTGCGCCAAGTCCGTAAACTGTTTCGGTCGGGAACGCGACTATTTGGCCGGAACGAAGATGATCGACGGCTGCGGCAATACCAGCTTCATCAGCCAGTCGTATTGTCACGGCGTTCCCGCGGCGAGAAATGTGCCATTGAGATAGTTCGCTGCTTCTTTTTTGTAGATCATGTCGTCGCCGTCGAACGTTTTGATGCTGCCGCCTGCCGCGCGTAGAACAGCATGGCCAGCGGCGATATCCCATTCACACGTTGGACCAAAGCGGGGATAGAGATCAGCTTTTCCTTCTGCGACCAAGCAGAATTTAAAGGACGACCCAATCGCAATCATTTCTTTAACGTCATGGCTGGCTAAAAACGCGTCCATATCATCTTTGACTTGGTGCGACGCGCTGCCAACCACAGTAATCCCATCTTCGGGAACGGAACGCACTGCAATCTCGGACCGCTCGCCGTTCCGTTCGACGATTGCTGATCGCGCGCCATTTTCTGGGCAGACAATCCCACGATAGAGGATGTCCTTCGCTGGCGCATAAATCAGACCGAGAGCGGGAACACCATCAATGATTAATCCTATGTTGACGGTGAAATCACCCCGCTTGTGGATGAATTCTTTGGTGCCATCCAATGCATCGACGCACCAGAACGTTGTGCCGTCGAATTCGGGAAACCCATTGGCCGCGCATTGTTCTTCAGCAACGACAGGGATGTCCGGCGCGATCTCGTCTAGAGCTTTTAGAATAATCTCTTCCGACGCTTCATCCGCTAGGGTGACTGGAGAATTGTCCGCCTTAGTCTTGACGTCAAAGTCAGATTCGTAGATCTCCATAATGGCAATGCCGGACTCACGAACGGTGCTCTCAAGGTGGTCTGCGTAGGATTGCAACGTCGCAAGGTTGAGCGACTGCGTGGTCATAATTCCGTGTGTCCGATCATTCCATCAGGCTGCTTTGGTCGAGGCGCGCTGAATCGCCTGCCATATTTTGAGCGGCGTCATTGGCATTTCGATATCGCTCACGCCAAGTGGAGCCAGCGCGTCAATCACTGCGTTGGCGACGGCCGGTGTTGATCCGATCGTACCTGCTTCGCCAGCACCTTTGGCTCCAAGCCGATTGCTCGGCGACGGCACCTCGGTGTAGTGGAAATCAAAAGGCGGAATGTTATCTGCACGCGGCATGATGTAGTCCATGAAGGAACCGTTCACCAATTGCCCAGTCTCATCATAGACCGTCTCTTCATATAAGGCCTGACCGATACCCTGGCCCGCGCCGCCAAGAATCTGGCCCTCGAGCATAAGTGGATTGAGGATGCAGCCGATGTCATCTTCAATGACATAGTTAATGAATTCAATTTCGCCAGTGTCTTGGTCGATTTCGATTTCACAAAGGTGGCAGCCATTGGGAAATGTCGGCGCGACCGGTGGTTGCTCGACGACCGTCACAAGTCCGGGTTCAACGTCGTCGGGGCGGAGGCTGTCATCGAAAGAGGCCTTCGCGACATCAGCCAGCGATGTGGTGCGATCCGTGCCCGAGATGCGAAAAGCGCCGTCCTTAAACTCGATATCGACTTCCGCGGCTTCCAACAGATTGGCCGCAACCTTTTTGCCATTTTCTATCAGAGCTTCGGCCGTGGTCACGACGCCAGAACCGCCTGCGGCTAGGGCGCGACTTCCGCCTGTTCCCATGCCTTGCTCAATGTCATCCGTGTCGCCCATGCGGACTTCGACATCATCCATCTCGATGCCCAGGGTCTCAGCAGTCAGTTGCGAGAACGTGGTCTCTTGGCCTTGACCGTTATTTTGGCTTCCGCTTTTCACTAGCACTTTGCCATTCTCGTCGACGGATAGCCGCGCGTACTCGGTCGGACCGCCGCCGCAGGCTTCGATGTAATAGCTCATACCTAGGCCACGCAGTTTGCCTTTGTTCGCGGCGTCTTGGCGGCGCTGCTCGAACCCGGACCAATTGGCCCGTTTCATCGCCAATTCCATCAGCTTGGTGTACTCGCCCGAGTCATAGGGCATGCCGAGCGGGGTCTTGTATGGAAAGGCTTCGGGTTTAATAAAGTTGCGGCGGCGCAGTTCGTCACCAGCAATACCAAGTTCGCGTGCAGTTTTATCGACCAACCGTTCCATCACATAAGCTGCTTCCGGACGGCCCGCACCGCGGTAGGCATCAACCGGCGCGGTGTTGGTCATAGTGACTTTAACGTCGACATGGGCGGCTTCCAAATCGTAGCACCCGCAAAGCATTCCGCAGCCCGCCATGGTCGGGATCATCGCCCCGAACTGTGAAATGTAAGCACCGACGTTGCCGAGTGATGAGACGCGAATTGCGAGAAAGCGGCCCTCTTTCGATACGGCTAACTCAGCGTGATTGATTTGGTCGCGGCCATGGGTGTCGTTGAGAAAACTCTCGGTACGGTCACCGGTCCATTTTACTGGACGGCCCACAGCCTTTGTTGCGAACAACGCGGCCAACGGTTCATTGAAGAGAAAGTTCTTCATACCGAAACCACCGCCGACGTCGGGGCAAATGACCCGGAGTTTTTCAACCGGAATATTGGCTGCTTTCTTGCCCTTCTTGCCAGTGATCCACTCGCGCAATTTGTGAGACCCTTGAGTCCCTGTCGTCAGCGTATAGCGGTCGCCATCATATTCGGCGAGCGCCCCGCGGGGCTCGATGGCAGTGGGCGCGATGCGATTGTTGACCAGATCAATAGCGACGATTTTATCAGCTTTGGCGAAGGCCGCCTCTGTGGCGTCTTTGTCGCCCATCGACCAGTGCACCAGCAGGTTGCCCGTGAAATCATCGAATAACTGCGGGGCGCCGTCTGCCAAGGCAGACTTCATATCGGCCACGACCGGCCGTTCATCGTAATCGACTTCAATCAGTTCGGAGGCGTCGCGGGCTTGATCTAAGGTTTCAGCAACGACCACGGCTACTGGCTCGCCGACGTAACGGACGCGGTCTTTTGCGAGAATGGGGCGATGGGGTGCTTCGGGCGCCGTGCCGTCGGGGCCGGGTGGAATGGAGTCGGCGGGCATGTCGGTAAATCCGGCGGCTTCCAGGTCCGTATTAACAAAAACGCCGAGCACGCCAACCGCGACTTTCGCGGCAGTCGTATCAATGGATTTCACGTCCGCATGGGCATAGGGCGAACGCAACACGGCCATCCAGCTCTGGTTGGGGCGATTGACGTCGTCGGTGTATTGTCCGGTCCCGGTCACGAAGCGTTGGTCTTCGATGCGCCGGATCGGCTGTCCCATTCCGAACTTGCCCATGGTCGCGTCTCCTATCGTAGATATAAGGTCGCCCCAGAGGGGCTTTGGCCACACAATACCTGCAGGAAAGTGACTGTCTAGGGGAACGAGACGGCGGTGGACCAGGCGCCCCCTTGTTCCCAGTCCTAGCGAACCCTAGGGTGGGTCACATCTTTAGAATTGAAGGACATGTCATGAAAGTATCGTTCGCGAAACTGGCCCGCCCCGCGTCTGGCGCTGTTGCGGTTGCCGTTGCTGACGGCGGCAAGCTCGGGAAAATCGGCCAGGTCATTGATCGCGCGACCGGTGGGGCCTTATCGGCAGCCATGAAGGCGGCCAAGCATACTGGGCAGGCTGGCAAAACGGTAACGGTCTATGGCCCGCCGCGATCAAAACTGACGACGGTTGTCGCTTTTGGTATCGGCAAGGCCAAGTCGATGACGGCACAGTCTATTGAAGAGGCCGGGGGAACGCTCTACGGCACGCTATCAAAAGAGCCGCGGGCGACGATCATCCTCGACGACGTTAAAAGCGCAGCTGTTGCGACAGCTGACATTGTCGCTGCCATCGCGTCGGGTGTCGCCTTGAAGTCCTACCGTTTCGACAAATACCGGACGATGGAGAAAGCTTCTGCAAAGCCGAAACTGAATTCCATATCTGTCGCAGTTTCCGACGTTGCTGGTGCGCGCGAGGCGTACAAAGTTCGCGAGGCCGTAAACGCTGGTGTTCTGTTAACGCGTGATCTTGTGAGTGAGCCGCCAAATATTCTGACACCAGTTACTTTTGCGGCGCGTGCCAAGGAGCTCGCCGGTGGCGGCCTCAAGGTGAAAGTCATAGGCCGTAAAGAGATGGAAAAGATGGGCATGGGCGCATTGCTCGGCGTTGCCCAGGGATCCATCCATGAACCCAAACTGGTTGTCTTTGAATGGAATGGGGCCGGCAAGAATGATCCAACCGTGGCTTTTGTCGGCAAAGGTGTGTGCTTTGACTCGGGCGGGATTAGTTTGAAGCCGGGTGCCGGCATGTGGGACATGAAGTGGGATATGGGTGGTGCAGGTGTTGTCACCGGTTTGTTTAAGGCGCTGGCGGGACGCAAAGCGAAGGTCAACGCTGTCGGCATTCTCGGCCTGGTCGAGAACATGCCTGACGCGAATGCCCAGCGCCCCGGCGATGTCGTGACATCTGCAGACGGTCAAACAATTGAAGTGCTAAACACTGACGCAGAAGGCCGACTGGTTTTGGCCGATGCCCTTTGGTATGTGCAGGAGCACCATAAACCAGACACCATCGTCGATTTGGCCACCTTGACCGGTGCGATTATTGCGGCCTTGGCTGAGCACTATGCCGGCTTGTTTTCCGATGATGATGATCTATCAGCGCAGCTTACGGACGCCGGATTGGCGGTCAAGGAACGCCTGTGGCGGATGCCTATCGGGCCTGAGTACGACAAACTGATTAACTCACCCATCGCCGATATGAAAAACCTGGGTGGTCGGTATGCCGGGGCAACCACGGCGGCTCAGTTTGTGAAACGTTTTATTCGCAAGGGAACAGCGTGGGCGCATCTTGATATCGCAGGTGTGACTTGGGCTGAGTCCGGCACACCCTTAGCACCAAAGGGTGGCACTGGGTATGGCGTCCGTCTGCTCGATCGGTTCGTTGCAGATAACTACGAACGCTGAGCGCTAAATCAGTCGTTAGCGGTTGGGCCGAGTGTGCTTGTCCATCTTGAACGCATAGACACAGTCCGCGTCGTCTTTAATGCCTGAGTCGCCCTTAGAGCCAAGGTCGGTGAAGAACTCTGCGATCTCTGCGGAACGGATATCAGACTCAGCCGTGCGGAACAGGCCTTTGTCGCCGTTCTTAATCTTGTGATATTTTGTCAATTCCATCTTCGGATTGGACGAAGTTGAGACGTACCATTCCTTATAATTGCCCCCGTGCTTGCCCATGAAGGCTTGGAAGTCATCAAGGATGTCTGATTTGGATTTCGCCATGTTTTATCTCTACATCTAGGCCCAGAAAGAGGGACTCGCTACTATAAGCGCTGGGGTTGGTCAAATAACAGTTGTGTGCACTCGTGCAAATTGCATCTTTTCCGATATGTGAGTGGGCCCTATCGGCTTCGGCTAACGGAACGCCGGCTCAATCTTTGATGCAAAGTTGTCTGCACGAGCTCTCTTCATACTCGAACGCCGCCTTATAGACATAAGTTGCGAATAAAGTCTGAATATCGGGTGGCTTATGGTTGCGCGGTCGCTGGGGCAGCGGTAAACGACAGCAATCTGCACCGCCCCCGTTTGAAAGCACGTCAATGCCAGAACTCGTTCGCCCCTTTGCCGCTCTCCGCCCTGCTCCTGATCAGGCGGATGCCGTTGCTGCGCCGCCCTACGACGTTTTGAATACGGAAGAGGCCCGCGTCCGGGCAGATGGCCGACCTAATAGTTTTCTCCATATTTCGAAGCCGGAAATCGACCTACCACCCGGCACGGACGTCTACTCCCAAGAGGTTTACGACAAGGGCGCGGAGAATTTGCGCCGCTTGATCGACGACGGCGTACTGATGCGTGAAGACAAACCCTGTTACTACGCCTATCGCCTGACCATGGGTAATCACACGCAAACGGGCGTTGCCATGGCGGCCTCCGCCTCGGCCTATGACGCCAACGACATTCGTAAACACGAATTTACCCGGCCCAAAAAAGAGGACGATCGGGTTAATCAAATCACTGCGCTCAATGCCCAAACCGGGCCGGTGTTGTTAGCCTACAAATCATCCGCTGCGGTGAAGGCTGTTCTTGATGCCGTCACAGTGTCGGCACCAACCTATGACGTCATCGCGGACGACGGTGTCGGCCATGCTATTTGGGTGATCAGTGATGACGCTCAAATTGCGGCGCTGACCGAAGCGTTCAACAGTATGCCGGCGTTGTACATTGCCGATGGTCATCACCGTTCAGCTGCTGGGTCCCGCGTCGCCAAAACCAAACCCGACGTCGAAAACGCGCAGTACTTTCTGACCGTTGCTTATGCCGATGATGAGATGCGCATTCTCGACTACAACCGCGTGATCAAGGACCTCAACGATCATTCAGCCGCTGACCTGTTAGCCAAGATTGGCGAACGCTTTGATGTCACCCGCACCGATGGCGAAGCGAAGCCGAGCAAGCCGACACAGTTCGGTATGTATCTCGATGGTGCTTGGTACCAGCTTGATCTCCATTCGGAGCATGTGCCGCAGGATGATCCCGTGGGTCGGTTGGATGTGAGTTTGCTGCATGCCAATCTTATTGAGCCGTTGCTCGGGATCGCCGATCCACGCACAGATGAGCGGATCGATTTTGTCGGCGGTATCCGCGGCTTGGGAGAACTAGAGAAGCGTGTGAACTCCGGTGAGATGGCCGTAGGCTTCGCCCTGTTCGCGACCAGCATGGCCGACTTAATGGCCGTCGCCGATGTCGGCGAAGTGATGCCGCCTAAGTCGACCTGGTTTGAACCCAAGTTGGCAGATGGTTTGTTGAGTCACGTGCTCGACTGAACCAAATTTAATGTCGGACCAGACTCCACACGTTCTTGTCATCGCCGGGCCCACGGCCAGCGGTAAGTCTGGGTTGGCGGTGCGTGTTGCCGAAG
>Ga0233433_10002050_pt1 | contig 18221 bp, 19 predicted proteins | sample SI_122_August201_5_FD_179868 | JGI IMG/M metagenome (GOLD analysis project Ga0233433, IMG submission 179868) | Seawater microbial communities from Saanich Inlet, British Columbia, Canada - SI_122_August2016_100_MG | ecosystem: Environmental > Aquatic > Marine > Inlet | place: Canada: British...
TATTTTTTTTTCATTTAATATCATATTGCTTATTTTATTAAGTGCAGTATCATAACTTTTAGACTTCTTTAAAATTTTTTTTACATTAGTGATTAATTCATGTAAATTCTTGTATATGTGCATAATGACAATTTAATGAGTAGAAAAATTTCAATTTTTTTTTAAATTTTTATTTATTTTTTCATATACATTATTGAAACCAATTGATTTTATGTGTTGTATTTTTTTATTATTTTCATTATTTAATTTATTGTTCTTATTTTTATTCTTTTCATTATTTTTATTTTTAAAATCATTAAAAATAGATTTAACTAAATTTTCATGAGGACATCTTAATTGATCTACAAATTTTAAAAATTTAATATTTTTATCATTATTTAATAAGTATTCTTGTGTTTTAAATGTGTAATAATATTGATTTTCTCTAATATTTAATGGCTCATGATTAAATTTAGTTGGATATATTTTTTTAAATCCTAAATAATGATATTTAAATTCATTAGATGATACATATTCAATATTTATATCTATTTTAAAACATGATCCTGGTTCAATATTTTCTTTTTTTATATTAAATTTTTCACTTTTATTTTTTATTAATTTCATAAATAAAAGCATAACTTCTTTATTACAAAAAAGTAAAATATCTTCATTATTAGTGTTTAAATTACTATTATACTTTTCAAATATAGATAACCATTGATTAAAACTTTTTGTTCCTAATTTACTTATTTTTTTAAACTCATCAAATTTATTCCAATTTAACGACACATCAGCGCTTTTATTTATAATGTTATTCTCAATATTCCAGTATTTTTGTAAATTATTCTTTGAACCACCAAAACTTTCTTTAAAATATTTATAATCATTTTCATTGTTAATTTCTTGATTATTTACTTTTAATGGACTAATAATAAGTTCAGATTTAGGTATAAGACCTAAACAAATAATACCTGATTCAATACAAGGTCTTGATAATAAACTAAAACATTTTAAATTGTTTTTTTTTAAAATATCTATTATTTTAGGGTTTCTTCTTATATTTCTCAATTCTAAAATACCATTTAAACTAAGTTGATTATTCTTATTTTTTTTTAATTTTACTAATTCAGAACTGTATTTTTTTACTAATTCTTTATTTTTTTTTAATATTAATAATAAAAGTTTTAAAATAGATAAACAACTCAATCCCTCATTTACTAAATAAAGTGTTTTTTTTTTCATATATGTCATTCTATTTTAAATAAAGATTAAAATTTATATTTATTAAAACTTAAAAAACAGGATACATATAATTATTATGATAAAAATAATTTGAATAACCAGGTTGATAATATTGATCAATACTGTAAGGCGTCCATGTGACTAAAAAATTTTCTTTAAATATAAAAATATCAACAATATAAAATAAAATAATTATAATTATTAAATAAATAAAATTCACTTCCATAACTTTTAAAAATATATTTATTTAAAAATAAAATAATACTATTTATTAAGAATGATCAGAGGTAGATTATCATTAAGCGAATATGAAAGACCAAAAAAAACTAAAACTGAAAGTGTTCAAGACCAAAAAAGTATTCAACAATTATTAAATGATTATGTAGAAGTATCAAGCGATGAATTACCTTATATTCCAATAAATACACATTTACGTTATATTTCATGGAATATTAAAAATAAATGTGAACAATTTAGATATGGTGGATTACTTGTACGTGTAGAAAAACAATATTTAATTTTAGCAGGAAAAGAAGGTAAAACATTTTCAGCACAACGATTTACTATTAATCAGAATAATAATAAAGTATTACACACTACACGATTTTTCAAAAAATTAAAAAAAGAAGAATTAATTCAAGAGGAGTTAGAAGAAACACTTGATGCATCTAAAGAAATTATTAATAAGCAAAATGAAATGCTTGAAAAACAGCAAAAAGAAATTGATCAATTAAAAAAATTATTAAAAAAACGTTAAGATTCTAAAAAATTTAAAGACCATTTGAATGCTTTTAATAAATGACCCATTTTATTTATATTTATTTTTTTATCATTATTATTTTTATTTTCATTAATATTTTGTAAAAATAATAATAATTTATTAAAAATTTTATCTTGATCATATTGTAAAGAATTTTCATAAGCATGATGAATAAGTAATTCTTTCATTTGAGTATTCATATTTAAAAAAAAAGTTAATTGTTTAACAAAATCTTTTTTATCTTTAAATAAAAATGCATTATTTTCATGATAAAGTAAATTATTTAATTCACAATCAATAATAAATAAAGGTATTCCACAATGACATGCTTCCATGGATGATTTACCAAATGTTTCACTTTTAGAAGTACTAATAAATAGTCGATTATCTAAATTTTTATAAATGTTAATAATATTTGAATAATTAATTTCATCATAAAAATGTATATGATTTAATAATTCATTTTTAATTTTTTTTTTCAATTGATTTAAATGAGGACCATCACCGATTAAATGAAATTTAAATTCAATATTATATTTTATATCTATTATATATTGTAATATTTCAAATATATATTCAATATTTTTTTCAATACTTATTCTTCCAGTATATATAAAATTAAGTTGATTATCTTCATATTTATCTATTTTAAAATGATTAAAATCTTCAACACATATTTCATTCGCATTAATAATTTGATTTGTATATGATTTAAAATATTTTTCCATTAAAATTCCTGTACAAATAATACCATTAAATATATTATTTGATAAATGATCAATTAATGATTTTTTTAAAATATTAAAATTTGGAAAATGATGAAAATAAAGTTGGAAATAATAATCATAATTTGTGTGCCAATTAGGTATTAATTTTAAATTAGAATAATGTTTTCTCAATAAAATAAATATATCATAATATATAAATAATTCACCATTAAATATTATAATTTCATCTCCTTTAATATGAGAATAAATATTATCAATATTTAAATTAGGTATTTTAATATTTTTATAAAAAGGTAATTCAATCCCTTTTTCATATATAATATTATAATTTGAATATTTTTTTATATTTTCTTTTTCAATAAATGTAGTAATTAATAAATAATCTATTTTATTTTTTATTAAATAATCAATAAAACGAATATATTTGCTACTAACCCCATTTTTAATTTCAAATATATTATGAAGAATAAATATTATTTTCATATTAATAATTTAAAGATATTATATTTTTAATTTAACAAAATTATCATGAGAATTAATATTACTTTTTATAAAAATATTAAAATAAAAATCATTATCAATCTTTGGTAATGACACATTTTGAAAATTAATTTGATTTTCTTTATTTTGTTTTATATATAACTCTTCATTTATCATTAAATAATGCATATAATTTAAATCAAATATTAATTTATAATTAAATTTATCTGTATTTTCAATATATATTTTTTTATTTAATATTTTATTTTCGATATATATATTATTCTGATTTATGGTTAATATAGAAATAGTGTTATTTATTTTTTGTGTATTGTCAAATATATTATCTATTTTATTTTTTGATAAAAAAAAAGAACATTCAATTTGATTCGAATGAGTTAATACATATTCAAAATTTAAATTAAAAATTAACTTATAAATATCATTACTTGACATTATTTTTTTACTTAAATAAAATAAACATTTACTTGAATTTAATATAAAAAATGTTCCTTTTTCAATTTTATATGAATTTTTAGGATTAAAATTTATATAACGATGACTAATATTCCAACTTTTTTCTGAAAACCAATCCATTTCATATGTATTATCAAAGCAATTTATATCAGAACATGAAATATTTTGTATATTACCCATTAATTAATATAAAATATTTTATAAAAAAAATATAAATTAATTATATATAAATGAATCTAAATTCTTTAAAAAATATAAATAATGTTTTAAGTAAATATAAGACACTTTTATTGTCTGCTATATTATTATTTACTAAACAAGAAAACACAAAAATTACAATGACTTATGGTTTATTAACACTTATAGGTTATATAATTATGAATGATAAAGAAAATAATGAAGAAACTAAAGAAAATTCAGAAATTAATAATAACTCTTGGAAAGAATTTATTCAAAAAAAAATAAATAATAAATCAAATGTTTCATTAGGACACTCCAATGAAAGTGACACTGAAAGTTTAAATAATTTTAATATGAATAAAGCAGTTTCAAATAATCAAGAAATAACAAATAATAATCAAATTGAAGATACTAAAAATGATGAATGTGAAAAAAAAAATGGTTTATTTCAAAATATTAAAACTAAAATTTCTTTTCTTCATAAAAAAATAAAAGAAAAACGTATTAATAAAATTGTTAATAAATTTGATAAAAAAAATGCTTATCCTGATGATATAACAAAAATGAATAAAGAATATAATGATTATGATGATAATATTTTTCAACTTAAAGTAAATGAAAATAATAAAAATATACCTATTTTTAACTTAAGATCAAGTGATAATATTGATTTTTATTGGAATTTTCACTTTCATAATGCTGATAATACAAAAATTAATAATTTAATTTTATGTCGTGATATTCATCAATGGATGAGTAATACTTCAATCTCAAATGAAGATTTAGATAATAAATGTTATCCTATTTATATTATATTAAAAGATCATAAAACTAATAATGAAATCATGATTTTTGAAGCCTATAAAATTTTTGTTTATCCAAATGAACATGGTAATAAACACGCTTTTATATCAAAAGGAAATAATTATAAAGCAATTGAAGAAGTATTAAAAATTTTAATTGATTTAAATTATATTAAAGATATGTTAAATGGTAAAGATTATGAATCTTATAATTTAACATCTCATGACAGTGTTTGTTTATTTTTAAATAATTTATTATCTCATTTCTTACCTTCTGAAACTCAAAAAGGTGAAGTTATTAATATTGATGTAAATCAATTTAATGAAAATAAAAATACATTTGACTATTTCTATCACACAAATAATATGGAAACTGAAATGTTTAATACTAATATTTAAATTAAATCATGTTTTAATTTTCATTCTTTTTTATTTATTTTACAATATGAAATCATTTGATATTCATTTGTCTTTCTTAAATATAAATATTTTAAAAAAAAGATTTTTTAAAAAAATTAAATATAAAAAAAAAAAAACAATAACGTCTTCAAATCATTCATTTTTAAATGATTATCAAAAAAAAAATATACCAATACAAGTAAAATTTTGTGTATTTGCAGGACGTCAAAAAAACATGATTATCCTTCATAAATATATTAAAGAATTATTAAAATTAAAAATAATTCATGAATATCATATTTTTGATTTTAGTCGTCATTTGAGTGATAAACACTTTTTATTAGAATCTTATAAAGACTTTAATAAGGAATTTAAAAATCAAATATTTATTCATAATCATAAAAAAAATACATCATTTAATAATCAACATCAATATGATTGGTCACCTTTTTATAAAACCATTTCAAAAAAAAAATTTAATAAAAACTCAGTCATTATAAAATGTGATGATGATATTTTATTTATTGATATACATGGTCTTAAAAATGCTATACAAGAAAGAATCCAAGATAAAACATCATTTATTATACATTCAAATTGTATAAATAATAATATTTGTACCTATTTTCATAAAATGAAGTTCGAAAATATACAAGAAAAATTAAATCACTACCCTAAAGGTGGAATATTAGGACCATGTTTCGAAAATCCATTTTTGGCCGCCCATATGCATAATCAATTTACATATGATTTAATTAACGATTCTTCATCATTAAATAAATATTTCATAGATAATACATATATAAATCATCGTATATCTATCAATTTTATTTTACTAAATGGTGAAGATTGTAAATATTTTAAACACACGTCTTTTAATGATGAATATGAATTAAGTTCTTATTATCCAGAAAAATTAATTAGACCCAATAAAATAATAGGAAATTTTATTACATCCCATTTTTCTTATTCTCTACAAGATAAGTTATTAAATAAAAATCAATCATTACATTTTTTATATGAAAAATTATCAAATATATATTTAGAAAAATATAATTTGAACATGAATAAAAACGATTTAAATATAAATGTTAATAATCAATTATTTAAAATAAATAAGTGGGGTAAAAATAAATATTATGTAAAAAATTGGTTAAATGAAAATCATTATTATTTAAAATGTTATGATCAATATTTATATATAGATTATTTTGATCATTTATTTTCATTAAATCAAAATAAAAGATCTTTATTTGAAATTCATTTTATTGAAGATGATATTATTGAAATTCAATTAGGTATTTATAAATTTAATAAATATAATTTAAGTGATGTCTTTAAAAATCGTCATTTATTATTAAAATTTTTATATAATATTCAAGAAAGTAAAATTAAAATAGAAAAAATAAATAACATGACTTATCTTAAATTTTTAAAATCTAATTTATATATTTCTTGGTTAAATCAATCATTTCAAATGACTCAAACACCAGTAACATCTTGGAATTTAATCAAACCTACTAAATTATTTGAATCTGTTTATATTAAACGTTATATTAAAAATAAAAAAATATTTTATAAAAGTTTAAATCATGGAGATGTTTTTACTAACTTTTATTTAGGATGGGGATATGAAAATATAATAGTATTATAATTTATATGTTTTAATCATAAGGGTTCATACTTTGGTTGTAAGTTTGAATTTGCTCACGAATGTCTTGATTGTCCCAATGACTTGGTACATCAAAACTCCAAGCAACGCCTAATCCATTTTTAATGTGGACTTGACGATTATTCGATTCAGAAGAAGATCTCGGGTTTCTTATAGGAGGCAGTTTTTCAGCCTTTTTAACAGGAGGTTTAGGAGAAGGTGCAGGTTTTGATTCTGATTGAATATCAAGTTTTTCCAAGCACTTAGAAAGATCATTTGAATCTTTTGATGAATCAGTTTTTGCTTCACTTTTCCTTTTTTCTTCTGCTTCTGCTCTTTTTCTTCTAATACGATTAAGCAAAGAATTTCTCATTTTTTTTTTCCTGTCATTACTATAATTAATAGTGAGTTCGGATTTTTGTTCTTCAGATGTGTTGATCACAACTTCTTTTTCTTCTTTTTCTTCTTTTTCTTCTTTTTCTTCTTTTTCTTTTTTTACAATAGGATTTTTCCATGTAGATTTATGTGTTTTTTTATTAAACCAATAAGATCTATTTCGTGTTTTACTGACACATTCAATCCATTCAGAAGTAGAAGACATTGTATATATTATTTTAATTATTTAAATAAAGTATCGATTTTTTTTATTCAAATAAAAATTGAATTTAAAATAAAAAAATATTTATTAAATATATTTATATAATTAACGAAATATAAACATGACACATAATGATTTATCTAAATCAATGCTTGAATTAATTAGTGAACGTAAAAATAAAATAATAAATAATGAAATTTTGGAAAATGATGTCATCGTATTTGCCGTTCAAGATGGTAATATTGGTATTAATCTTTATTCAGATTTAATAAAAAATGCTATAAAAATTGGAATGAAAGTTGAAATGTGTGTGGATATTTTTCCAAATAGTCAAGAATATATAAATCTTCAAAATGAATATAAAGAAACATTTTGGGTAAGAAAATTATCTAATTTTCAAAAAAAACTATTGAATTATACAAAATTGCCATATGAATCTGTTAAATCAGATGAACATATCTTAAAAATTATTCCATATAACACAGATAAATAAATATAAAAAAATTATAATAATTAATCATTAAATTATTTTATTTATAAATATTATAAATGAATAACGATAAATCAAATTTAAAACTTATTAATAATAGTTTTTATTTAACCTATGTGTTTTTAATTACAACGGGTACAATTACTTTTATTGAAGCCATTCGAACAAAAGTACCAGAAATTAGAAATATTTTAAATTTAGAAACATGTATCTCAATTATTGCAGCCTATTTTTATGGTGAATTTGTTAAAAAATTAAATGAAAATAAAGATAAAGAACAAGTAGATTATAAAAAAATAAATGAAACACGTTATTTAGATTGGTCCATTACAACACCTATCATGTTACTTGTATTGGTTTTAGCCTTTTTATACAATTCAAAAGGAGGACGTCTTAATTTTTTCACCTTTTTATTAATACTCTTTCTTAATTATGGTATGTTGTATTTTGGTTATTTAGGAGAACAAGATGTAATGGATAAAAATAAAGCCAATATGATTGGTTTTATATTCTTCTTTGCTCTTTATTATTTCATATATAGAACTTTCTTACATAATAATTATAATTTTGATAACCTTATACTTTATTTAACCTTTTTAATTTTATGGACAATGTATGGTGTTCTTTATTTCTATGATGAAGTCACCAAAAATGTAGGGTATAATGTACTCGATTTATTTAGTAAATGCTTTGTAGGTATATTTTTCTGGGCTTATTATACAAAAGTATTTGTTCTATAAATTTAAATAAAATGATAAATATAGTATATGCCATTTGCTGAATTTAATATAACTCAATTTCCTAAAGTGAGTGTTTCATTTCAAAAAAATATAAAAAATATGGAAGATTATCGTTCATTTGAAAAAGGGTGGCTTATGTGTTATGAAAAACAAAAAGATTTCTATTTTATTTTTGACACCTCAAATGTAGGTTTTATTTATCCAAATTATTGTTATTCTTTATCCTCTTTTATTTCTAAATTAAAAGAATTAAAAAAACAATATCTTACTTATAGTGTCATTATTGTAAATAATTGGTATATTAAACAACTTCTTTTTTTTGTTTTTCAATTACAAAAACCAGTCGCACCTGTCTATATTATAGAAAAAGATATATCTATTGAATCATTGATTAATGATATTAATCAACAAAAAATTATAAAAAATGAACATATTTTTATTATACATCCTTAATTTGAACAACATGTGTAAGTTACACCTACTTGAGGATTACCTACACATCCTCCACTCTCATAACTGCACACACCATCAGTAAAATAGTAATTAGTTGTGCCTAATTGATCTTCACAATATTGACACATCCAAGCACACCCAGTGCCAGAACCAACACTGAAACTTACACAATTGTTTTGAGGAGTAATCTCGTTACATGTTTTTTCATAACCAGCATACACTGATGCCAAAAATGGAATAAAAAGTGAAAAAAATCGCATTATAATTAATATTAAAATTATTTCTTTAAGTCAATTCAATGACCTTATTCGAATTAATATAAATATTTTTTTCAAATTGTGATACATAATGTCCTTTAGGAACATAAATATTTTCATGTTCATCAATTAAATTTTTATAAATTAAACCATTTATTATATTTGAATTAAAATCATTTAATTCTTCTTTTAACCAACGATCGCAAAAACATAAAGTATTATATTGATTCTTTATTTTTGTAAAATATTCTAATTCTATAGTAGTTAATTTATTTTCATGCTTTAAATAATCTTTATTTAACATAAATAAATTACATGGTTTATCATAATAAGACTCACAACTGTGTGTCGAAACAAATGGTTCTAACGCATATACTTCACCTTCTTCCATTCTTAATGGATAATCAAATTGACAATTTGGTACTGCTTTTGAATTATGAATCTTATATTGTCCAATATTATGACCACATAATTCTTTTAATGTGTATAAAGAATGAGTTACATTATCTATTTCAACTTCTTTGGAATGAACATATTCTTCAATTTCACCACCTAAATCCCCTAAACATTTATCAACACCACTTTGTTTAACCGCAAATTCAGTTGCTTTTTTAGATATATCAATAAACTCTTTGTATTTATCATTAAAATAAAATGTTTCCGCACTGTCTATAATATAACCATGCTTATGTACTCCAAAATCTATTTTTATAATATCATCTTGTTTTAAAATATAATCTTTATTTTGATCTGAATAAGTATAATGAGCAACATTTTCATTGACTGAAACATTTGCAGGAAATGCGCATCCAGCAATTAATGGATGTTTATAATCATAATTCGATTTAGTTTTAACACTTTTTTCAATGAAATGAACGATTGATTGAATTGATTTTCCAGGTGAAACTATATCTTTTTCTTTTAATTCATTCATAACTTCTTTATGAATTTTTGATGCATGTATTGAATATAAAAGTTGCTTACTCATTCTTCTATATTATAAGTTTATCTCTAAATCAAATTGATTTCAAAATAAAAATAAAGATTTAATCATGTTTTATCATTTGATATAATTCATTAATTGTGTCTCGACATAATGGACATGAAAAATCATGATTTTTATTATTTATTGATTTTAAACATGATTTACAAAATTGATGTTCGCATGGTGTAATTAATTCAGATATTTCAAAACATATGGGACAATTATCAATCGATGTTACTTTTTTTTTAATATCATAATTAATATTTAATATTTTTGTTACATTATATGAAATGATTCTATTATCTTCTATATTTATTTGATAACTTGAATCTAATTCACATAAATATTGACAAATGTTAATATATTCTTGTTCACAAACAAAATAAAATATTTCATGATTATTTACAGCATAATGAATATCGTTTTTTTTTGATATGAGCCATTTTGCTATATTCAAATTATTTGTTTTACATGCTGTTTTAAATAAATATTCATCATCAATGGATAAATTAAAATTAGAATTATAATGATATAATAATTCAATCATTTCTAAATCTGCATCTTCAACAGCATATTTCATAATAATTTCATTTTCAATCAATACATCTATATGATTAAAATGTTGAAATAAATATTTAATTATATCATTAAAATTATTTCCGAAACATATTCGAATAATATATCCATTATCAAAATTTATATCAAAATCATTATATTCAGATATTATAAAATCTAATAAAGTTAAATTATCGTGATAAACTATATTTTTTATATATAATTTATATTCTAATTTTTCAGGAGATTCATGTTTTAAAATAGAATATATCCATTTAAACATTTCAGGAGATTCTGAATAAATTGACATTTTTAAATAAAATTGTTCATATTCAGAAAAATCTATTATATTACAATATTGATATAAACATTTTAATAAATCTAGATTACTATTCATGACACATGTTTTATATATAACATTATCTAATACATGTACATTTAAATTTTTAATATTATTTAATAACCAATAACTTATTGAATCAAATTTACAACTGACAGATAATCTTAATATATAACAATCATTTTGATTAAAATCAATATTTGGATTTAAATCATATAAATATTTTAACATTTCTAAATTATTATAACTTATAATAACTGATAAATTAACAGCATTAATTTTATTATAATCAATATTTTTATAATAATTAGTAAATATTTTAATATAATTTATATCATCTAAATAAGATAAATTAAAGAATGTGTCTTCACTAAGTTTTAAATGATTTTTTAAATTTTTTAATAAATACAAAAATATGAAATAATAATTTTTTTTTGCTGAATACAATAACCAATCAAAATCTTTTATATTTTTCACAATAATATTTATAATATCATAATTTAAATCATCTGCACCATTATCAAAATAATGTTTAAAATTAATAGTTGTTAATTCATTTGAAATATCAAAATGAGTTATTAAATAATTTAAACAATTATATCTTTTTTGTTGTAAGCAAAAACTTGCGAATTTAAAAATAATAGTAGAATTTTGAATTTTATAAAAGTCAATAATATATTTTAATATAATTTCATTATCATTCTTAATAAGATAATACATATAATCATAATATTCAAAATATACTAAAAATTTAATTTTTTCAATTTGACTAAATTGTTTAAAAAACCACTTAATCATTGTAAATTTATTTTCATTAAAACAATAAGTTAATGATTTATAGTTATTTTGAAATATATTTAAATTAAATTTATTTTTAAATTTATTATATAAATAAATACCTTGTTCATAATGATTGTATCTAATTAAATATTCAAATGAATTATTAAGAGTTAAATCACTTAGTTTAATATCTAAATTAAAAAACCAATTCATAATTTTTAAATTTCCTGTTCTACATATATTAATTAAAAATGATTCATTTATAAAATCAAAAGAATCAATTATCTTAATAATATTATAAAAAAAGAAATAATTATTATCACTTAAAAGTGTTATAAAATAATTAATATCTTTTAAATTTGTATCTGGTAAATAATTTAAAAATATTTGTAAAACTTGAAAATTACCTACTTTAAAAATATAATGAATAATTGAATTAATATTTTCTATTTTAGAAATATTATTAGTTATTTTTTTTAATATAAGTTCTATAATAATTAAATTATTTTTAATAATATTTGTTATTAATATTTTATCTATATTATTTAATTTTTCATTATTATTTTCATCATATAAATTTATTATATTTAAAATTCCATACACATATGCATGTTCAATTAATTTATTTTTATATTTTTTATTTATATCAAGTTCAATATTTATATTTAATTTAGATAAAGCAAAATGAATGCATTTAATATTATTAGATTGAAGACTATCATAAAATAAATATAAAGGATTATAATTTAAATAAGAAGAATAATTTTCGTTTAAAAATATAATTTTATCAAATTGATTATACATAATTAAATAATTTAAAATATAAATTTCATTATTAATTTCAATATTATTATTTTTAATAAAATGAAAAAATAATTTTATATATTCTACTTCTAAAAAGTTTATTATTTTAAAAAAATATAAATGAATTATTTCAGTATATTTAGGTAATAGAGTTGGTTGAAAATAATAATTTGATTCTTTTTTTAAACAATATGATAACATTTTAAATTGGTTATTTTCTATTAAAGAAGTGAATGATGTTAGATTTAATAAATGAATATTAATATTTAGATGATATAAATAATCAATTATTTCAATATTATCTAATGTTATAATTTTATTATATAAATGTTGATAATCAATAATTGAATGATAATCTAAATCCATAATATATTTAATTAATTTTATATTACCACTTATAAAACTGTATTCAATACATTCATTTATATTTTTTTCAACTAAGAATGAAATAAAATAATTTTTTAATAAATATTTAATACTTGTTAAATAACCTTTTTTAAATAATTCAAATAAAAAATTTAATATATTATTTTGTTCTCCAATAATATTTAAAAAATCATATGTATTATTTATAAAAGATATCATTTGATAATTATTAGAATAACAAGCATATTTAAAATAATTAAAATCATATTCATCAAAAGTTAGATTTAAATGTTTTATAATATCTTTTGTAATTATAATATTACTTTTATGAATACTCATTTTTAATAATTTAAAATTATAATTGGATAAATTAATATTAAATTTATGATAAATAAATTTAAATAATTTAGGATTATTATTTAGAATACAATAATTTAAACATTGAAATATTTCTTTTTTATTTAAATTATATTTTTTTAATAACCATTTAAATACTTTTATATTATATTGATTACTATTCGCATACAAAGCATCTATTATATTAATATTTTTATTTATTAATATATTATAAATAAATTGAACAATTTCTAAATCACAATATTGACAACTGTGATTAAATATAATTTGATCAATGATAATTAAATCATGATATTCATTATAGAAATTAACAATATCATTTTTATTATTATTATTAAGTAATAATTGAAAATCATTTAATATTTTAAAATTATTATGAATATAACTTGTCATAATTAAAAAAGTATAAAAATTTTATTTTCTAAAAATTAAATATTAAATAAAAAATAATATTATAAATTATCTTTATTTAATATATGATGAATAAATTATTATGTATATTGTTAATAATACTTTTATTAATAATCTTATATCAATTCAATTTAAAAATTAAATCATTAAAAATAAAAAGTCATGTACCTGAACAATTATTTTATACAAATAAAATGAATATTGAACATTTTCAATCAAATTCATTAGAAGATTCAGATGATTCTACAAATACCTGGTTTGAAGATGAAGATAAAATAAAATTGGATGAAATGCCTCTTAATAAAATTCAAAAAAATGAAGTTAAAAATGAAATTAAAAATTTTAGTAATGTCGAATTACCTAATTTTATTCGAACTCAATCATCACTCCTTACTGGTCCAGAAGGACCTGTTGGACCATCAGGACCATCAGGTGGAAATTATATTGCACGAGGTCGTCTTGTGAATAAAAAAGGAAGTCATTCGTCTAAAAATACTAATTTAATACCAAATTATGTAGTGTCAAGAACTGAAGGAACAAATAAAGCCTCAAGTTTATCATTCATGGATAATTTTAAATTTTATTCGTCTTTTCAAGATTGGTTTTTAGGTTCTGATAATAAATTAAAAAGTCGATATGATAATAATTGTTTAACTTATGATGATAAAAGTGATAATGTATATATATCAGAATGTACAGATAACCCTAATCAAAATTGGGAATGGGATAATGTGTCCAATCGACTTATATCAACTAATCAAAATAATCAAGATTTAAAATGTATTGGATTATCAAAACCTAAAATTAATGCTTTAACAGCAAATGTACCTGGATGTAAAGATGATGCGTGTTCTAATAATGTTGAAAGACAATTTCTTATTGTGAAAAATTGTGATCCAAATAATGTAAAAGAAGATGAAGTTTGGGATTTTTTCTAAATTTAATTTAATTTAATATTAGAAATAACACCATCAATATTATATTTTTTAAATAAATTCAATTCACATTTAGAATAACACGTATAACAGAATATTATTTTATTTAATTTTTTTAATTTAGTAATTAGTTCATTGTTTATTGTACTAATATCTAAAATAATATATTTTATTTTATCTAAATATTGATAATGAATATTATTATTTGCACTTATATAACCTAAATGAAATTTATCAATTTCATGATGATTAATAAAATAATCTAAATGTAATGAATTAAAACTGGCCAAAATAATTTGATCTAAATTAATATTATTATCAATTAAAAAATGATAAACGATTTGTGATAAATTTTCTGAATTTTTTAAATCAAATACGAGTTTTAAATCTTTATAATGATTTATATTTATTTCTTTAAAAAAATCTTTTAAAAATAATATATTATTTTCTTTAATTTCATTATCATTCATGTCATTAATTCTTTTTTGATTATAACTTACATTATGAAATATAACTAATGAATTGTCTTTATTTAATTGAATATCCATTTCAATATAATCAAAATGATGTTCAATTGCTTTTTTAAATGATAATAAATTATTATCACCAAATTTAGAAGAATAACCACGATGTGCTATTTTCAACATTAATACTATTAAGAATATAAATTAATTTATTTATATTTTATTAATTATTCATTATTCATTATTTCACTCCATTTTTTATTTTTTAATTTTAAATAGAATTCTAAATTTTTTTCAATATTTTTAGATTTTTTATTTAATTTATCATTTTTATTTTTACATAACCATTTAGGATGTCCTACTTTTTTACAATAATAACATACAATTTTAGGACAATTATTTATAATATGGTCATCGGAATGACAATAATGGCAAGTCATAATATTTTATTATATTTTTTTTTTTAAATTCATTAGTATTTAAGAATTAAAAAATAAATAAATATATGAATAAGGATAAAGATGATAAAAGTGTTCTACAGAGATTTTCATATATTTTAGAAAAACGATTAAAAAATCTTAATACAAAAAAAATAGAAGATAATATGATTAATTTAAATGAAAATATAGATATATATATTCAAGAATTAAAAAATAGTAATTTAAAATTAGAAACTAAAATTAATAAATTAGAAAAAGAAATGATTAATTTAAAATCATTTTTTGTAGATTTAATAAAAGAATCAAAAAAAGAAATGAAAAAAAACTATAAAAAAAATAATATTGATTTAAATAGTGAATACGAAAAACAATTATCAGAATTACCAAATACATTAGAAAATCCACCTCCATTAATGAAAGTAAATAGTATTTCAATTGACGATTATCAATATTTTAAAGAAATAAAGAAAGAAAAAATAATGATAGATGAAGATATTATTTTAAATTATTTACATCAACATAATATCAAAGCGGATTTAAGTTTATTTAAATTAATATATATAAATAATACACAAAAATGTTATTATCCTATACGTAATATTAAAAATCATTATCAATATTGGTTGAATAATAAAATGAATGATGATGATCCACAAGGTAATTATATAAAAAACACAATAGTAAATAATTTACAAAATTTATATTTAGAATTGAACTTATATGAAAATTATGAAGATAATACTGATTTATTTTTAAAAAATCAAGAATACATTATGAATATGAGTAGTGATAAATATAAAGATAAATTATTTAAATTAATTTTAAAAATAATAAATAATTAATGATTTAAGTAATAAATAATAAAGATTATACATGGATATATCAATTATTAAAGATGAACCAAGTTTAGATGAATTAACGTTAGTAATTAATAAATTAAAATATTATAAATCAGTAAATATATATGATTTACCTAATTTTATATTTAAAGGTGTTGCGGGTTCAGGAAAAACAACTCAGATTAATGCCTTATTATGTAGTATATTAGATAAACGAATATATAAATTAACAAATCGTAAAATTGAAATAGAAAAAAAAGAATTTAAATTTTTATCGAGTATTTTTCATTTAGAAATAGATATTATTGATTTTATAGGTTATGAAAAATTATTTTTTAATCATTATTTAAAAGATTATATTTCAAGTATAAATATAGGTTTTGATATTCCTAAAATAATATTTATAAAAAACATTGATAAATTATCTAAACAAGTTTTATTATATTTTAGAAAATTTATTGAAAATTATAATAAAACGGCAAAATTTATATTTGAAGTTCGAAATATAAATGTATTACCAGAACCATTAAAAAGTCGTTTTTTAATATTTTTTGTTAGATCACCAACAAAAGAAAATATATTAAATATAATTGATAAAACATTAAAAAATAATAAAATGAAATTATCTAAATCGATTATATTAAAAATATTAGACACAGAATCTAAATATAATTTATATTATAATTTAAAAAATATATTTATTCAACTTAATTTTTATATATTAACAAAAGAATTTTTAAAAAATAATTTTTATTATTTAATTGATGAAATAATTAAAATTATTAATAATAAAAATATTAATTTTAAATCATTACTCCTATTAAAATCATATTTAGAGAAGATATATATTAATTGTTATGATTGTAATGATTTAATATATTCAATTAATTATATTTTATCACAAAAGTATAAGAATAATATTGAATATATAATTAAATTAAATACATTAACAATTGAATGTGAGAATGATTTAATAAAATCAACTGGTAAATATTTAATTCATTTAGAAAAATATTTTGTGAAGATAATTAATTTAACAAAAAGTTTAAACTTAAAAAATAATTCATAAATAATAAATAATATATGTCAAAAGATTATTATAACATATTAAATATTTCTAAAGATGCTAGTCTTGATGAAATTAAAAAATCATATAAAAAACTTGCATTAAAATATCATCCTGATAAAAATAAAGATAATGAAGAATCTACAAAAAAATTTCAAGAAATAACAGAAGCCTATAGTATTTTAGGCGATGAACAAAAAAGAAAAAATTATGATCATTATGGTTTTGGCGATGATCATTTTAATTTTGAGCAAAAAGATCCATTTGAGATGTTTAACACAATATTTAAAGAGCATTTAAATAATTTTAAACAATTTGATATGAATATGAATTATGAAAATGATTTTGATATAGGTAATCTTGTTAATCAGATATCAGGAAATCATTTAGGTGGATTATTTCAAGGAACAAATATTCATGTGAAAGTAAATACAAATAAACAACAAGATCAAACATTAAATTTATTTGATTCATTATTAAGTTCATTTCAAGGAAATATTAAAAAAGAAGAACAAGAAGAACAAGAAGTATATAATGAAGAAAATAAAATTGAAGAAATCATTGAAGATATTATTTTAACATATACTATTGATATAAAAGATATATTTGATAAGAAAAAAAAATCAATAAGTTATCAAA
>Ga0233433_10002053_pt1 | contig 18210 bp, 20 predicted proteins | sample SI_122_August201_5_FD_179868 | JGI IMG/M metagenome (GOLD analysis project Ga0233433, IMG submission 179868) | Seawater microbial communities from Saanich Inlet, British Columbia, Canada - SI_122_August2016_100_MG | ecosystem: Environmental > Aquatic > Marine > Inlet | place: Canada: British...
ATCATCACCTTCGACGAAACCGGCAAACTTAATGGGGAGATGTGTCTCAGCCTGTAAGATCGCAGCCGCACCTTTAACGGCGTCATTGCCTTTCAAGGTCTCAACCCCGACATTCAAAATGCCGACCGACGGTTTTTGCACCCCAAGCACGTTGCGCGCAAAGACCTCACCCATGACGGCGAATTGAACCAAATTATTGGCATCACATTCAATATTCGCACCCAGATCCAAAATTACACTGGATCCGCGTTGGGTCGGAAAAGACGTCGCGATGGCAGGCCGGTCAATACCGGGCAGTGTTTTCAAGACGAATTTCGCCATCGCCATCAGAGCGCCGGTGTTTCCCGCGGAAATAACCGCGGCAGCGTCACCGGCACCAACAGCATTGATAGCAAGGCGCATACTTGATGCCCGCCGCCCACGCAGCGCAATCGCCGGCTTGTCGTCGCTGAGGACAACGTCCGTTGTGTGGTGGATTTTGGATGCTTTCTTTGCGTTAGGGTAGTGCTCAAGCAGAGCCTGCAGTTGGCCTTCGTCGCCAAACAAAAGAAATTCGACGTCGCCCAGGCGTGACGCGGCAATGTCGACGCCCTCTACGACCATCTCCGGTGCGGCGTCGCCCCCCATGGCGTCAACCGAAAGCGCGAGGCGTTCAACCAAGGCCGTTCACCTCACCTCAAAATTACTAATTATCATGAAGACCTTTATAAGGTCGCCGGGACCCAATGAACAGAAGTTACGCGGCTTCTTCGCCGTCGGTAACTTCCCGATCATTGTATTGACCGCAGGAACTGCAAACATGATGCGGGCGTTTCAACTCGCCGCAATTGGCACATTCCTCGTAAGCGTTCGATGACAGCGCGTCGTGAGCGCGCCGGGACCCCCGCCTCGATTTACTAATTTTCTTCTTCGGAACAGCCATATCCGTATCCTCAGTGTTCGTGCCGTGTCGAAAGGCCCGCCTACATAAACAATTAAATGCCAAGGGGCAAGCGGATAACGCGTGTTATCTCAGCTTATCCTTAAGGTTTTCCAACACTGCGAAGGGATTTTCCGAGGGTTCAGCATGATCTTTCTCATGATGACCGGTCGCCGTCGAGAAATCCGCGTACGGTAGGCCTGGTTTTCGTGGAAAAGGGTCGATCTCCTGGGCAACAAGTTGAACCATCGTTTCGCCAAGATCAAATCGTCCGCCGATCATCGGTTCGGGGGGATCTTCATCATCGATATCAATATCGCCGATCTTCCCTTCCCCGCTCTCATCCGTTTCTTCAAACCGCAGAATGACCGGCAAATCGATGACCGATTCGATCAGTTCGGTGGTGACCGAGCACGTTTGTTTGAATCTAACCTTAATGCGGCCTTCGACAATCAAGCCGTTGCCTTCAGGTTCCGGTGTCATTCGGACTTTGAAAAATAGGTCGTCGATAGCTTCCAAACCCAAGCGCGTTGAAAGTTTTGCCCGCTCGTTCTTTTTTGCGCGGCGCTCAACGCTTGTGCCGTCGGGAGATATTTCCGACGTCGCGACGGGGTGAGAAAATTCCAAGGTTGTGGCCGATGGTTCATTCATTTCAGTCGGGTCCGAATATCTCTGTGAGCGGAGAAAACTCAAGGCGTCCGGCGACGATATCCGCGGTCGCGTTGTCGACCAGCGCCGCGACTTGAGCACGCATGTAAGTTGCCAGATTGCTTGGATGCTCCGCGGCGACATCAGCATTGCGAAAAACATTCCGCCCGATGGCTTCGTCCAGTTCCTGGGCACTGCCCCGCAGCCCTTCTTCATAAGCCGCGATGCGGCCATAAAAGGCTTTCGCCATGTCTTTGATTCGATGTGAAATCCCGACGTCGCCAGCGCCCATTTCTCGGAGATTCTTATCCATGTCGTCGAACATCAAATCGAAAAACGCCTGGCCGAGTTTTTCCGTCTCAGACCCCTCCGATTTTATCCGCTGCAATAGCAAAAACGCATGCATCAAAATCATATCAAAACGGCCGTCCGGTGTGTCTGGGACGCCCAATTCAGCATAAAAATACGGATCACGCGCTTGCTCGACAACTGAACGGTAAAGTTCCATCGCCGCATCTTCGTTTTCGCTTCGCCGTCCAAATAGACCAAACACTTGAAATGTCCGTTCGTGCCCAGAGGTTATCAAATGAATATCAACAAAAGCGCATTGTGACTGCGCTTCGCATTTTACCTTTCGGCGCTTGATGGCATAATACGTCCGCCGCATCAAAGGAATGTTCGTAAAAATGGTTCGAGGCAAGCGTTTCCCTGGATTAGTCGTTGCCGTGCTGGCGTCGTGCGCCCCGTTGGTGATGGGTTGCGAAAGCCGCGTTGCGCAACGAGGCAACCTTCCCGATGCGGCACGCGTCGCAGAACTCAAGCCCGGCAATATCGGCCGTGATGAAATATTGGAAATTCTAGGCTCGCCGTCGAGCGTCAACACGTTCGGCTCGGATCAAACCTGGTATTACATCAGCGAGCGGACGGAAACCTTTGCGTTTTTCGAGCCGAAAGTTATGGAACGCCAAGTCTTAATCGTGAAATTTGATAAGAGTGCCAATTTGAAATCGCTGGAAGTCCTCGATGCCAAGGCCGGTCGGCGACTTGCCCATGTCGAGCGGGTGACGCCGACGTTTGGTCAGGAATTGACCGTGATCGGCCAAATCCTCGGCAACTTCCGCCGCTTCACCGGCGCCAACGACCCCGCCAATCAGTAAAAATCGCAATAAAAAAAACCCCGGCACAAAGGCCGGGGTTCTCTTAGTATCTGTTGCCGGATGATTAGGCGAGAATAGCCAGCATCAAGATGGCAACGATGTTCATGATCTTGATCATCGGATTGACGGCCGGACCAGCGGTATCCTTGTAGGGATCGCCGACCGTGTCGCCGGTCACCGCGGCGTGGTGGGCGTCTGAACCCTTGCCACCATGATGACCATCTTCGATGTATTTTTTGCAGTTATCCCAGGCGCCGCCACCGGCGGTCATGGACAACGCCACGAACAGCCCGGTTACAATGACACCCAGCAAGCTGGCACCGACGGCTGAGAAGGCAGCCGATTGGCCGGCAATCGGCAGGATCACGAAGTAAATGACCACCGGTGCCAACAACGGCAGCAGCGACGGTACAATCATTTCGCGGATCGCCGACTTGGTCAGGATATCGACACACTTGCCGTATTCCGGCTTCGCCGTGCCTTCCATGATGCCAGGGATTTCCTTGAACTGGCGCCGAACTTCGACAACCACTTCACCGCCGGCCCGTCCGACCGCCATCATGCCCATGGCGCCGAACAGATACGGCAGCATTCCGCCAATGAATAAGCCGATCACCACGTAAGGATTCTGCAGTGTAAAGTCGACCGGCACGTTGGGGAAATAATGGGTCAAGTCTTGCGTGAAGGCACCGAACAGCACCAATGCCGCTAAGCCGGCAGAGCCGATGGCATAGCCTTTGGTGACCGCCTTGGTGGTGTTACCGACGGCATCGAGCGCGTCCGTCGTCTTGCGGACTTCTTCCGGCAGATCGGCCATTTCGGCAATGCCGCCGGCGTTATCGGTGACCGGCCCGAAGGCATCAAGGGCAACAACGATCCCCGCCAACGCCAACATGGTGGTGGCGGCGATGGATACACCGAATAGCCCCGCATTCAGATAGGACACGACAATGCCGCCACAAATGACCAGCACCGGCAACGCCGTGGCTTCCATGGAAATCGCCAAGCCTTGAATAATGTTGGTGGCATGGCCCGTGGTACAGGCTTCAGCGAGACTTTTCACTGGTCGGTATTCCGTGCCCGTGTAGTACTCGGTGATCCAAACAATCAAGCCCGTAACAACGAGACCGGTAATCGCACAATAGAACATTGCGGTGCCGGTAATCGAGCGACCGGCCATGTCGAAGGCTGTATCCCAACCCACATACATGGAAATGACACCGCCGATGAGGCCTGCGGAAAGGATAGCACTGGCAATAAAGCCCTTGTAGAGCGCGCCCATGATGGAACCGTTGGCGCTGAGCTTGACGAACCAAGTGGAAACCACCGAAGCCAGGATGCAGACGGCGCCAATCAACAGCGGAAACAGCATCATTTGTTCTTGCTGTGCGCCGGTGAAGAAAATGGCACCTAGCAGCATGGTAGCGACCAAAGTCACCGCATAGGTTTCGAACAAATCAGCAGCCATACCAGCGCAGTCGCCTACATTGTCCCCGACATTGTCGGCGATCACACCGGCGTTGCGGGGATCGTCTTCCGGAATACCAGCTTCGATCTTACCAACTAGGTCTGAACCGACGTCCGCGCCCTTAGTGAAGATACCACCACCGAGCCGTGCAAAGATTGAGATCAACGAGGCGCCAAAACTCAGCGCAACAAGCGCCTCAAGCGCATGGCGGACACCCTCGGCGGTCGACATATCAATCGTGCTGCGGAGTACCATGTAATAACCGGCGACACCCAGCAGGGCGAGGCCCACGACCAACATGCCGGTTACAGCGCCAGCCTTGAAGGCAATGTCCAGACCGCCAGCGATGCCCTTCGAGCGGGCTGCTTCGGCCGTACGAACGTTGGCGCGAACTGAAACGTTCATGCCGATATATCCGGTGGCGCCAGAAAGAATGGCACCGACGAAGAAACCAATAGCGACCGTCATGCCGAGCGTCGCACCCAGTATGCCCCCAATGATCACGCCAACAATCGCAATGGCGGTGTACTGGCGGTTAAGATATGCACGTGCGCCTTCTTGAATGGCGGCGGCAATTTCTTGCATGCGCTCGTTCCCCGCGGGTGCGGAGAGCACGGATTTAATGGTGACTACCCCGTAAAGCAGCGCAATGACGGCGCAAATATTGACAAAATAAAGATTCATCCCTCGTACCCTTACTTTCTTTCCTGATAATTGTGCGGCCGTTCCGTGTTCGATGGTTCGTACACGCTCATCTCAAAGCCGCGTCAACCGAATAGCCGACCCGAAACATTAAGGCCCGCCTGAAAATTCCGCCGGAAAATGACAGAATAGCCCCTTTAATGCAACACGACAGAGCGTAGTCGGCATAGCGCCACCATTTGGCACTGTAATGTCAGAAATTACGGATGTTTTTATTAATGATTATAACAGCTTAACGAGCTGGTGTCTCAATGACGGATTGAACTAGAACATCATCGATATAGCCTTTGCCCAGTAGCCGGGTGCCAATCACCTTCAGACGATCTTTCAAGATGATCACGTCGATTCGTTCTTTTTTCTTCAACAAACGGGGTACAAACCCGTGCAAGTCCTTGACGAAAGCATCGCTAATTCTTGTCAGGCGGCGTTTCAGAAAGATCGCGTTGTCCTGTCCCGATGTTTCCAACTTCACCTGAATCTGGATCGTTCCAGCGATTTGGTTGCCGTTGATGACCGGCAGCATCAAGGGATCAAGGTCAACGAAGATCGAGTCTTCTTTGTCTTCTTCGGGTTCTTCTTTTGCCTCAGTCGCCATTTCGGTGCTAGCGAAGGGACCGATCTGCAGCCATTTCATGGCGGCCACGGCGCCGCCGGCAAGTATCAAAATCGCCGCAATTGCGATAAGCAGTTTTTTCAAGACCCCATCCCCATAAAACGCAATGTTGGGCGCAGTATATCATGCCGGGCAAGTACGGAAAATCCCCGGCTGCGTTCAAAAATGCCGATAGCCGGTGCGCGTGACGTTAATTTCAACCTCGTTTGTGCCCATCAGTTTGACAGTGGCGTTATCACCTCGGCATTTCATGGCGTGGCCAATTTCCGTTATTGGCAATTTTAGTTCCCGAGAGAGATTGGCAAAATTCAATGATCTGTCGGCGGGAACGGCAAACACCAATTCATAATCGTCGCCGCCGGCATATGCCGCCTCAAGAAGTTCTGGTGTCCCAGAGATTAATTTCTCCGCAGGTTCCGAAAGCGGTAATTCCCTTGCATTCACTTGAATATCAACGCCGGATGCCCGTGCCATGTGCCCGACGTCGGCCAATAATCCATCCGAGATATCGATAGCCGCATTTGCCGTGCCAATCAGACGGCCGCCAAGGGCAATGCGTGGCGTCGGTTGCTGGTAGCGTTCAATCAAGTGATGTCGGTCGGCTGTGTTGTCTGGCGCCAATTCGCCCTGAAGGACGCGTAGTCCCAAGGCCGCGTCCCCAAGGCTGCCGGAAACGAACAATCGGTCACCATCACACACACTGGAACGCGTAAGTGCCCTGCCCGTTTCAATAAAACCAAAAGCCGTGAGATTGAGTGTCATCGGGCCGGGTGTCCGAACTGTGTCTCCACCCACCAGATCGATCCGCCAGTGCTCTTGCGCGGCACCAAGGCCTGCGGCGAAATCTTTTATCCATTCGAGATCTAGATCGCCGGGCCAGGCGACAGCCAAGGTATAGGCGTAGGGTGTGGCACCCATGGCCGCGAGATCAGACAGATTTACAGCAAGCAGTTTGTGGGCCACGGTCCGGGCGGGGTCATTGCGCCGAAAATGAACATCGCAAACCAGCGTATCGGCGGTGATGGCCAACTCTTTACCCGCCGGCAAGCCAAGCACGGCCGCGTCATCGGTCAATCCAAGCGATCCGTGATTTCCGGTCGTAAGCGGCGCGAAGAAATCGCGGATTATGTCAAATTCACCACCGTATATGTCGGGGCGCTTCGGCATGGCCGACCTCAGGATGAATGGGTACTGTTTTGCGAAACTTCATCGCTGCGAAATTGCTTAGCAAGACTGTCGAGAACGGCGTTGATCAATGCCGGCTCATTTTCATTAAAGAACGCATGAGAGAGCCCCACATATTCAGAAATGATCGTGCGGGCGCCGACATCCGGACAATGCTGTAATTCAAAAGTGCCGGCGCGAAGGATCGCCCGCACCAAGGTCTCTAAATGCCCAACCGACCAAGGCGCATTTAGATGTGACGCCATGGTGTCGTCCAGCGGTGCGGTGTTCTCGGTGACGCCATTGACCAGACGTTTGAGAAAGCGTTGCTCGGGGTTGGGTAGATCAGGCTTGCTTTCGCCCGTCACGTCGCGTTCTGGATCATCTTGATCAATGGGCGTCGCATCAGACCAGCGCTTGGCCAGAAACTCTTTTAACACGGGCGTCGCAGGGGCGCCGACCATGTCAATTTCATAAAGTGCCTGGACTGCCGCCAGTCGGGCGGCGCTGCGTCTTGCGATATTTCCGTTTTGTTTGGTCATCGTTGAATCAATCGGAAGTGTCGTTTCACTTCCATCATCCTGAGGCATGCCTCGGCGGCAACACCGCCTTTGTTTTTGCCATTGTTGTCTGCCCGAACCTGGGCCTGCTCCATGTTTTCACACGTCAGAACACCAAGACCGAATGCCAAGGCATACTCCGTTGCCAGATCCATCAATGCACGGCTCGATTCACGGCAGACATGATCGTAATGATCGGTTTCTCCTCGAATGACGCAGCCGAGCGCGATAAACCCGGCGTAAGAGTTCGAGCCGGAATGAAATTCCATGGAGCGCAAAGCCATGCGGATCGCTGCCGGAATCTCGAAGACGCCGGGGACTTTAATCCGCTCGTGGTCGAAGCCCGCCGCATCAAGCGTTGCCGACGCGCCGTTTACCAGTTCATCCGCGATGCCCGGGTAAAACCGGGCCTCGACAATCAAAACGCAGGGGCGTTCAGTCATTATTCGACCTTTCTTATTCTTGGGTGTCGAAGGTAATGGACCGCTGTTCGACAACGCGCAACCCGTAACCTTCGAGGCCGACGATGGTGTGACGGGTGTTCGAGAGCAAGATCATGTCCTTGATGCCTAGATCGAGCAGAATTTGCGCGCCGACACCGTAATCACGAAGGATTTGCCCATCGCCGTCGCCACTGGTGTCGGGCTTTGGTGGTGCGTCCTTACCCAGGCGTTTTCGGACCCGGTCCGAAAGCGCGGTGCGGTGCGGCTCACGGATAAGCACCACGACGCCGCGTTCAAGATTAGAGACCATCTTCATCGCCGCCTGTAAGTCGCCGGCCTTGCCGGTCCCGATATCACCGAGGACATCACCCAACACATTAAGTGCGTGCATGCGCACCGGTACGGGCTGATCCGTATCGATATCGCCCTTCACCAATGCGATGTGTTCGGCGTAGGCAACCTGGTTGGTATAGACGATCATTCGAAATTCACCGCCGAATGCGCTATCCAGCGTCGTTTCCAGCGCACGTTCAATAATTCGATCGTTTTTGAGCCGATACGCGATCAAATCGGCGATCGTGCCGATTTTCAAGCCATGGAATTGTGCGTACTTCACCAAATCAGGCATCCGCGCCATGGTGCCGTCTTCGTTCATAATTTCGCAAATCACACCGGACGGGTTGAGACCGGCGAGCCGGGCGACGTCGACCGCCGCCTCTGTATGGCCGGCGCGGACCAGGACGCCGCCTTCACGGGCTTCCAGCGGAAAAATATGCCCTGGACAGACAATATCCTTCGCACTTTTTGTTGGGTCGATGGCAACAGCCACCGTGCGCGCCCGATCGGATGCTGATATGCCTGTGGTCACGCCGTCACGGGCCTCAATGGAGACCGTAAAGGCCGTTTGGTGCCGCGATGAGTTGCGGCGCATCATCATCGGCAGGTCCAATTCGCCAAGCCGCTCGTGGGTTAATGTCAGACAGATCAGGCCGCGCCCGAACTTCGCCATAAAATTAATCGCTTCCGGCGTCGCCATTTGCGCCGGTATGACCAAATCGCCTTCGTTCTCGCGCTCCTCATCATCAACAAGAATAAACATGCGGCCGTTTCGGGCATCCTCAATGATGTCTTCAATTGAAGACAAAAAGGCCCCGTCTTCGGCAGTTTTTGCAGCGTCTTGTTCCGTAGTGTCAGGCAATTTTTGTTTTTCCAACAAGGCTTTAAGTGCTTGTGTCTTGTAGTCTGGCAACATAGCGCGCCAGCATGTCTATTTCCAGATTTACCGTGCCGCCCACAGATAACGCCCCCAGCGTTGTGGCCTCTTGTGTATGCGGTATGACGTTGATACCGAAGGTATTGTCGGTAACGTCATTGACCGTTAATGAGACCCCGTCGATGGTAATTGAGCCTTTTGGGGCAATGAAGCGTATGAGGTCGGATGGCGCCTCGAAGATCATTCGTGTGGAAGCCCCTTCTGTTTCCGATGCGTCTAATGTGCCAACGCCGTCAACGTGACCCGATACGATATGGCCACCCAGTTCATCACCCATCCGCAATGCCCGTTCCAGATTGACCGGCGTTCCAACTTGCCAATCACTGAGCGTCGTTTTCGAAAGCGTCTCAGCGGATACCATCGCCGCGAACCACTCAGAACCTTTGTCGATGACGGTCAGGCAGGCGCCCGAGCAACAAATTGACGCGCCTATGGCAATAGCGCTCGTATCGAAGGTCGTTGTGATTTCAAGGCGCGTGTCGCCGTCCGCTGCAATGGCGCGTACGTTTCCAATATCTGTGACAATTCCTGTGAACATGGTGGCTGGGTTCTAGGCCGCGGCGCGGCGGCTGTAAATCTCCAATCTGTCTTCGCCGACCGGCATGGTCGCGTCCAGCGCGAAATGGGCCATGTCCGCGAGGTCACTGACGCCGATATCCGCCGCTGCGGATTTGCCGTCTGCGCCCATAACAACGGGTGCGCGAAACCAATAAAGCGTATCGACAGTGCCTGATTTTAAAAATCCAGCCGACAGCCCCGGACCTGCCTCGACCAGCGCCCGTGTAATTCCCCGGTCCGCCAAGTCTGTAAGGACAGCATTAATATCGACCTGATTGTTTTGATCAGCTGAAACTTCGCACCGTTCGATGGCTGTGGTTCCTAGGTTTTCGGTTGGGGCGCCAATGCAAGTATATTGCCAGGTCGGCGGATCGCCGGCCGTTGTCGCCAGTTGAGATTGAGATGTCAACCGAGCGCGGCTATCAAGCACTGTACGGATCGGCGAGCGCGACGCCAGGCCCGGCAGGCGGCAGGTCATGGCCGGGTCGTCAGCCAGCACGGTGCCGATCCCGGTGATGATGGCATCATGGCGGGCGCGCAATAGATGGCCGCGCTGGCGCGCTGCGGGGCCGGTAATCCATTGGCTTTCTCCGGTGCGGGTTGCGATACAGCCATCCAGTGTTGTTGCCAACTTCAGCGAAACCAGAGGGCGGTTTTTTTGGATACGGTTGAAGAAGCCTTCATTTACGACTTGCGCTTCGGCGGCGCAAATACCGGTTTCGACCTCCAACCCCGCCTCGCGCAGCATGGCCAATCCCTTGCCGGAAACCCGCGCATCCGGATCGGTGACGGCGACAACAACCCGGCTGACGCCGGCGTCGATCAGTGCACTGGCGCACGGATCGGTTTCGCCGGTATGGCTACAGGGTTCCAGGCTGACGTATGCAGTGGCACCACGTGCCAGTGTGCCGGCACGTGGTAAGGCTTCGGTTTCTGCATGCGGTCGCCCACCGGGCTGGGTCCAGCCGCGCCCGACGATCCGTCCCCCCAAATCTGGGCGCACCAGCACGCATCCAACCGCCGGATTTGGCCAAACATCGCCTAGACCGCGCCGGGCAAGGCCCAACGCTGCCTTCATATGACGTTGGTCAATGGCTGGCGTGGGGCGCTTAGCCGTTGGGATCTTCGCCGTCACCTAGATTTTCCACAAAGTCTTCGAAGTCTTTGGCTTCCCTGAAATTCCGGTACACAGAAGCAAAGCGAACGAAGGCCACTTGATCAAGCTCTCGGAGTTTTTCCATGACCATTTGACCGATGGCCTTGGTGGGAATTTCGGTTTCACCGGAAGCTTCGAGCTGGCGTTGGATGGAATTCACGATGCGCTCGATCCGGTCCTCATCAACGGGCCGTTTGCGCAACGCAATATGCAATGACTTTGCAAGTTTATCGCGATCGAAAGTCGCCTTGTCACCGTCACTCTTAACCACGGTAAGTTCACGTAACTGCACGCGTTCAAAGGTTGTCCAACGCGATCCGCACTCGGGGCAAAAGCGTCGCCGGCGGATCGCCGCGTGATCTTCGGTTGGTCGCGAGTCTTTCACTTGCGAGTCCAGATGTCCGCAAAATGGGCAACGCATGGTCGATTATCCTCCCCAGTATTGGCCCTGACAGGGGCTCATAAATCGCCGTATATAGGATATTTTCGGCTCAATTCCTCGTCGATCGCGCCCCGCACGTCGGCGTCGCGCGCAGCCAAATGCTCGCCAAAGAAAGTGGCGAGTTCGTTCGAGGGGTAATCGTATGCCGTATCAAGCATGATATTCTTTCATCAAAATATTTGAAAAATTCAGCCCGGCTGTCCGAGCTTGCCAACCCGCCGCGCGTGCCGGCCGCCTTCAAAATCCGTCTCGAGAAAAATATTCAGACAATCCATGGCCACTTCTTCACCGATCATCCGCCCACCGAAACAAATCACGTTAGCGTCGTTGTGCAACCGGGACATGCGCGCGCCCAAAGCGTCGTGAACGAGTGCGGCGCGAACGTCCGGGTGGCGGTTGGCGGCCATGGAAATGCCGATGCCGCTGCCACAGACCAAGACACCCGTTTCGGCCCGGTCGTCGCTGAGTGCTTTGGCCATGGCGAAACCAAAGTCCGGATAATCGACGGAGTCTTCGGAATCGGTGCCAAGATCGATAACCTCAATACCTTTTGTAACCAGCTGTTCCTTGAGTTTGGATTTCAGCTGGAAACCGGCATGATCGCAGGCGATGGCGACGGCGCGTTGAGACATGGATGAGGCCTTAGTTCCCGTGGTGCTGTTGTCGCCAGCAGGTTAAATTGCGGCGCCATGGCGCGGGCTATTCTGTACCATATATGGGCTCCTCATGCCAAGACACACACCAGCCCTGGAATCGAATAGTTGGCGACGGTGAAAATTCCCGGAAAACTGCGTATTTTCAGTTGATGCGGCGCGCTATGGCATCTTATGATGCGTGCCAATAGGCGTGTCAAAAGACACGAACGATCAAAAGACGCCAGGGAGGTCTCATGACAGACGAACACCGGGGAGATATCTCCCGGCAGGACATCTTGCGCATGACCACGGATATTGTTGCGGCGTATTCCAGCCGCAACACGACCAATGGCCAAGACCTGACGGCGGTGATTACCCGGGTGCATGAGACGATTACGAAACTTTCGAGCGGCGCCGACCAGCGCGACAAAAACGCTCAATCGAAAAAACCCGCGGTACCGGTCAGGCGTTCGGTTAATCCAGAATTCCTGGTTTGTTTGGAAGACGGGCGGCGGATGAAAATGCTGAAGCGCCACCTAAAAGCCGCCTTCAACATGACCCCCGAGGAATACCGGAGCCGCTGGAACTTGCCCATGGACTACCCCATGGTGGCACCCAACTATGCCAAGAAGCGTTCCGAGTTCGCCAAAAAGATGGGCCTCGGAAAACGTTAAAGTGGGGTAGCGCGATAATAAAGCCGCTACCTGCGCTTTTCCCTAAAATTAACGTCTTACATATCCCAGCCGCTTTGCGAGTCGGAGGCTTTCGAATGCGAGCGGTTTTTCTTGATCACGTAGGCCAGTTTGCGCATCGCCAGGCGCTTGATCAGAGGCCTGCCATATTTCGGATCGGCGATCATCGAGACCTCGATGCCGGTGCGAGCATCGATGGCATTGACCTTCATGTGGCGGCCGACTTTCGCAAACTCGAACAAAACTTCCTTGAGGCCAGCCTCAACGAACTCCTGGGGAATCTGATTCTTCGGCGTGGGTTTCGGTTTCCGCATGGCAAAAAAACTATCACATGTTACGCCGGTATTGTCCCCCGGCTTCAAAAAGCGCGTCGGTGATCTGGCCCAACGAGCACACCCGGACCGCCGCCATCAATACGGTAAACACATTGCCGCCCTCGGTGGCGACCCGCTTGAGCCGCGCCACCATTTCCGCCGTCTCGCCTTCATGGCGTGACTGGAAGTCCCATAATCGGTTGATTTGATTTTGTTTTTCCTCATCCGTCGAACGCTGCAATTCGGGTACGACGTCTTCGGGCGGGTTCGGATTAAGGAACGTATTGACGCCGACGATGGGATAATCGCCGGTGTGCTTCAGGGTCTCGTAGTGCAAACTTTCTTCTTGGATCTTGCCGCGCTGATAACCCGTTTCCATAGCACCCAAGACGCCGCCACGCTCGGCGATTCGCTCGAACTCCTGCAACACGGCTTCTTCCACCAGGTCTGTGAGTTCATCGATAATGAACGAGCCCTGGTTCGGATTTTCGTTTTTCGCCATCCCCCATTCGCGGTTGATGATCATCTGAATGGCGAGCGCGCGCCTGACACTGTCCCCCGTCGGCGTCGTCACCGCCTCATCAAAGGCATTGGTATGGAGCGAGTTGGTATTGTCATAGGTCGCGATCAGCGCCTGAAGCGTGGTCCTGATATCGTTGAAATCCATTTCCTGGGCGTGCAGCGAGCGCCCCGACGTCTGGGTGTGATATTTCAGTTTCTGCGAGTGTTCATTGGCGCCGTATTTGAACCGCATGGCCGCCGCCCAGATGCGCCGCGCGACCCGACCCATGACGGTGTATTCCGGGTCCATGCCGTTGGAAAAGAAGAACGACAGGTTCGGCGCGAAGTCATCAATGCGCATGCCGCGCGCGAGGTACGCTTCCACAAACGTAAAGCCGTTCGACAACGTAAACGCCAATTGTGAGATCGGATTGGCGCCGGCTTCGGCGATGTGATAGCCGGAGATCGAGACGGAGTAGAAATTCCGGACCCGGTGCTGGACGAAATATTCCTGAATGTCGGCCATCATCTTGAGCGCAAATTCCGTAGAAAAGATGCACGTGTTCTGGCCCTGATCTTCTTTGAGGATATCCGCCTGCACGGTACCCCGGACGTTCTCGTGCACCCAATCTGCGATCTTATCCATTTCCTCGTCGGTGGGCGCCCGGCTGTTATCGGCCTCGAATTTATCGATCTGCTGATCAACGGCGGTGTTGATGAACATCGCCAACACCATCGGTGCCGGGCCGTTGATGGTCATGGAGACTGACGTCGCCGGATCACACAAATCAAAGCCGCCATACAAGACCTTCATGTCTTCCAGCGTCGCGATGGAGACGCCTGAGTTCCCCACCTTGCCGTAAATATCGGGCCGCTCGTGCGGATCAAACCCATAGAGCGTGACCGAATCGAACGCCGTCGACAGCCGCTTTGCGTCGGCGTGCGCGGACAACATCTTAAAGCGTTCGTTGGTGCGGAATGCATCGCCCTCGCCCGCGAACATGCGGGTCGGGTCCTCGCCGTCGCGCTTAAACGCAAACACTCCTGCCGTATACGGAAACGAGCCCGGCAGGTTTTCCTTCAACAAAAACTTCAATGTCTCGCCGTCGTCTTCATATTTCGGCAGTGCGACCCGTGGAATCGTATTTCCCGACAGCGTTTCACGACGCAGCGGTGTGCGGATTTCCTTGTCGCGAATTTTCACCACGTATTCGTCACCGGCGTGGCTGGCGACGACATCGGGCCAAATTTCCAAGAGTTTGCGTGCGCGCGGGTCCATGTCCTCGTCGCGCTTGGCAATGAGGGCATTGATATCGCTATCGTCACCGCCGCCCTTTTCGGTCCCGTGGCCCGCTTCCGACAGCATCCGTTTGGTCTCACGCAACTGCTGGCGTTCACGCGCCAGACGCGTCTGTGTCGCAATGGTCTTGTGGTAATCGCGGACGGTCTCGGAAACTTCTGCCAGATAGCGAACGCGTTCGGGCGGCACGATGGCCTGGCCGGGCGCCGATTGTTTGGTTTCAACAGGACTGATGGAACAGCTAAAGCCGCCCAGGCCCTTGGCGGCGAACTGCGCCAACAATTCCTGGTAGAGCGCAGTGATGCCCAAATCGGCGAACTTCGACGCCATGCAGCCGAACACCGGCATCTCATCGGGCGATTGCCCGAAGGCCTCGCGGTTGCGCTGCACTTGTTTGCGCACATCACGCAACGCATCGGCGGCGCCCTTGCGGTCCATCTTGTTGATGGCCACGGCGTCGGCGAAATCCAGCATGTCGATTTTCTCAAGCTGGCTCTGCGCGCCGAACTCCGGCGTCATCACGTAAAGCGATAGATCGACATGTTCCACCACCGCCGCGTCGCCCTGGCCGATGCCCGGCGTCTCGACAATCACGAGTTCATAACCCGCCGCCTTACACGCATTGATGATGTCCGGCGTCGCCGGCGGGACTTCGGATTGCGAATCCCGGGTCGCCATGGAACGCATATAAATATTCGGCGAATTGATAGCGTTCATGCGGATGCGGTCACCCAGCAGCGCACCTTGGGTTTTCCGCCTCGTCGGATCAACCGCGATAACGGCGATTTTCGGCTCACCGGAATATAGCCGGAACCGCCGGATCAGCTCATCGGTCAGCGAGGATTTGCCCGCCCCGCCGGTGCCCGTGATGCCAATGACTGGCACCGTGTCGCGCTCGGTCGCCAGCGCGCGAATTTCCTCAATCAGCTTGGCATCCAGTTTGCCCAGTTCCAGGCCTGAAATGATGCGCGCCAGCGCCGCCGCGTCGCCGTCCTGCAATCCGGCCAGATCACCGGGCAAGTCAGCGCCCAAGTCGCGATCTGCGCGTTCGATCATATCGTGGATCATGCCCGGCAGGCCCATGGACTGACCATCGTTGGGCGAATAGATGCGGCTGATGCCGTAGTCGTGCAGGTCCTTGATTTCCGGCGCGACGATCACCCCGCCGCCGCCGCCGAACACCTGAATATCCGGGCGCCCGCGTTGGTTAAGCAAATCCACCATGTATTTGAAATACTCGACGTGCCCGCCCTGATAGGAACTCACTGCAATGCCGTGCGCGTCTTCCTGGATGGCCGCGGTCACGACCTCATCGACGGCGCGGTTGTGGCCCAAATGAATGACCTCGGTGCCGGCCCCTTGGAGGATGCGCCGCATGATGTTGATCGACGCATCGTGGCCATCAAACAGCGAGGCCGCTGTGACGAACCTGAGCGCGTTCTTCGGCTTATAAGCCGCGTCTTTTGAAGCCTTGCGGGCGATACCGTCATCCGGCATGGCCATTCCTCCTGTTTTACGTGCGTCGCGCGGATCGGGGCAATGCTGACCTGAATTTGTCGGGCCAGTATACCTGAGTAGAAAACACCCGACGAGACTGTCATTTCCAGCCATTTACCTATCACAAGTTGACGTTTACGTAAACGTTAAGGTTGGTTATGTATCGACTACAAATTTTCAGTTTGTCAGCAAACGTCTGCAAAAGTCATCATTTGTACGCATTTTCGGCAATATTACCGGGTGCAAAATTCACATAATTCTTTTTGTTCAATGCCCTACACCCGTTTCTTCCATGTAGACATTTGTGTACATGCCTTGTCTATTTCCCGGCTATTGTCATCAAAAGTCATCATTTTCGGCCCCGCTAATTCAGGCGAGTTGTTGGGAGTCTCACGGTCCCGATCCTCATCATCCCGCCCGATCCCCGCCGCAGCCAACTCGGCCCGGGTCTCTTCGATGCCCTGAAACAACTTCGCCTGCATTTGGGCGGCACGCGCCGCCGCATGATACTGATAGTTCTCCATGGCCCGGTGATAGACCATCTCCAGTTTGCCGATAATCACGTCGTTGGCGCGGCCCCGGTGGTCGGCTAAACTCGCCTGAATTTCGCGGATCCGTTCGCGCACCCGAACTGACTGCAGCAACCGCCAGCCCTGTCGGTTCGATGACCGTGCCTTATACCCCGCCGCCCGCGCTGCCACGGCGCCTGAACCGTAAATCACAAACGACTGACAAAACCGCTCCTGGCGCGTGGTCAGTGGTTTATTTAGGCGTTCCACCGTGCGGGGTTCGGGGCGATTGTCTGAATTTTGAAGATCAGGTTCGATGATATTGCCCTCCATTTGAATTTAAAACGGAATATTATCCTTAAATATCTTAATTGTCAATAAAATGATACAAAAAGGGAACAAATAAATATGGTTTTGATGTTAATCCACGGCTGATCAGATCGATGCAGGGTGCCCGCGGCATCGCGGCCCTCGAAGATGCAAAGTATCCGTTGCCCGGTGTCCTTGACCCAGTTTTGAACCTTCAGCAGTTCAATCTGCAGTTCCTGTTTGCGAATTTCGTAATTCGGCCGCGCCATTCGCTTTTTGTATGGGTAGTTCTTGGGTAAGGGGGCGGACCGGCCTTTCTTCGCTATAAGCTCGTGTCGGATTTGGTCGTGCCCCTTGCTGTCCAATGCTCTTGAATTTACATTTTTTGCACGCGCCTTACTGGCCGCTTTCGGCGCCCCTGCATTTAGGGTTCAACATTCCGCTGAAGTAACCAGGTGGGTGGCGTTTTACGAAGAATGGCACTTGAAAATGCGGCGTCGGTAAATTGAATACAGCAAGACCCAGTTGATACCGAACAGATAGACCGGAAAGGCGTATTCCAGGATGACCCAGTCCTGGACGCTGACCAGTGCGGCGAAGCCGCCGAACAGGGCCGCGATAAAGGGCGCGCCGGTCTCTGTTTCGGGGTGTGTCCAGGCTTTTCGGATGGTCGGCAGTGCGGCGAAGCCGTCCGTCGCCACCAGCAAAACCAGCGCCATCACCGGTTGGTCGGCCAACAGCCATGCGGTGAGCGCCAAACCACCGAGTGCTGCGCAGACGTAATCGAAGGTGCCGAGTTTCCAATAGGCATGGGTGTTGAAGAACGAGCCCGTCAGGACCATCAGTGGAATAAAGCCGGACATGAAGATCGGCAGAACGGCCCAGCTCTGGGTGCCCTCGAGTAAGATAATGCCGGTGCCGATAATCGGTGTCGCCGCCCACAAAAACCAGCTCACGCGGTTCGGTCGTGCGCGACCGGCCAACGTGTCGCGTACGTATGCCACACCGCCGATCAATTGGATCACGGCGGCGAAGATGACAAAATACGTCAGCATATCCGGCATTATGGGCGGGCTCATTTCAGATGAAGGAAAAGTTTCGTCTCACTGGCGGTGATAGGTTTATGCGCGTTTGGATTTCTACAGAATTCCCAGGGGTGATGACAGATATTCTCTCGGCTTTCAGCCCCCATCCGCCATCGGAGAGAATTCAAAACTTTATGAAAAATTAACCAAAAAATGGGAAAATTTTCAAATGGCGAAAATCAAAGATGACTATCGTAGCCTGACAGGCCCCGAAAAGGCGGCGATCTTCATGCTTGCCGTGGGCAATCAGCATTCCGCGCCGTTG
>Ga0233433_10002057_pt1 | contig 18198 bp, 8 predicted proteins | sample SI_122_August201_5_FD_179868 | JGI IMG/M metagenome (GOLD analysis project Ga0233433, IMG submission 179868) | Seawater microbial communities from Saanich Inlet, British Columbia, Canada - SI_122_August2016_100_MG | ecosystem: Environmental > Aquatic > Marine > Inlet | place: Canada: British...
ATCTCTAGAAACGTTCGCCAGATCGATTGTTGGTTCGGACGATATCGTTTATTCGCGTATTCTCGACGGCAAGGGAGCAGTTCTGGCTGAGGCCGGTGAACTCGAAGCACTGGCGCGCGAATTTCATCAAGACACATCGCTTCAAAGCGTGGAAGACGATGTCTTTGATATGGCGGTGAAGATTGAGGTCGATGGGTACTTTTTTGGCAACGTCCAGATAGGACTCTCCACACAAGAAATGTATCTCGTAATGCGTGAAGCACGCAACGAGCTAATATTAATTGCCCTGACAGAGATGGTATTGGTCGCCATTTTCTCCTTGCTTCTAGGGGTCTATCTCACTCGTCAGCTAGATTTATTGCAGAAGGGCGCCGATAGTATTGCCTCGGGTGATTTAGGCTATACACTGTCCGTCGTTGGCAACGACGAACTAGCCGATACGGCGCGTAGTTTCAACAAGATGTCGGTCGATCTATTAGAAGCTCGGCATATAGCGGCGCTACAGAGCCAATTGTTTGAAGATCTGGTAGATACCTCCTCAGACTGGTTCTGGGAGACCGGCGACACGGGGAGACTGGAACGAATATCAAAAAATTTCTACCACTACGATCAGGTTCCGATTTTAGAAAAAGATATTATTGGTAAGACGTGGTCAGAAATTATTATCGCGGGCGACTCGGAACAGAAAGATATTGAAGCCCGCCTGAGGGATTGTGTATTCAAAGAAGAGCCATTCCGAGACATTGTCTACTTACGCAATGAGCAAGGCGAAGAGATGCGGTGGCTGTCGATCTCTGGCAAACCGGCCTATCTGGAAACAGGAGAGCTGATCGGCTATCGCGGCACGGGTAGAGAAGTGACTGCTACCGTTCGCCGAGAACATGACTTAGTCAATGCAAAAATCACGGCAGAAGAAAGCGTACTGGCCAAGTCGCGTTTTCTAGCCAATATGAGCCACGAATTGCGTACGCCCTTAAACGGTGTGCTGGGCATGGCATTTCTGCTTGAAGAGAGCACCTTAGACGCAGAGCAGAAGGGATATTTGGATGCCATTACTCAGAGCGGTGAAATGTTACTGAGGGTCCTTTCTGATATTTTGGATATATCGAAGGTAGAGGGAGGCGACTTCAGTATTTCCGCCGACCCCTTTGTCGCTCAGGATTTGGTTAGATCGGTGACCCACCTGTTTGAAGGAAAAGCCAGACAGGGTGGCAATACGCTCATAGGCACGGTAGAGCCACCTGAGCCCATCGTATTGTCAGGCGATGCAGGACGCATCAAGCAGATCCTTGCCAATCTGATCGGCAACGCCACCAAATTTTGTACCAATGGCACGATCTCCGTTGAAACCGTGGTGAGTGAAAAAGAGTCGGCTGAAGACGTCGGTTTGCGTATTTGTGTGCGGGACACCGGCATTGGTATCCCTAGTGAAAAGATTGGAACTATCTTTGATCCGTTCGTTCAGGTTGATGACAGTTCAACTCGCCAACAGGGCGGAACCGGTCTGGGGTTGGCACTGGTACGCGAATTTGTCAGCTTGATGAAGGGCACCTATGGGGTCGACTCCACGTTCGGGGAAGGGGCGGCTTTTTGGTTCGATATTCCAGTGAAAAAATCAAAACCCGTTGTCAATTATGACGTTGTCTCCAATAGCACTGTGGCAAAGTCGTTGACGCTCGGGGCAGATAAGACGCTTCATGTTCTGGTTGCAGAAGACAATCGTGTTAATCAATTGCTGATCATAGATCTGCTAAAAAAACAGGGCTATGAAGTCACACTGGCACAAAACGGACGCATTGCCTTAAATCTGGTGATGCAACAGAATTTCGACCTGGTTTTGATGGATCTGCATATGCCAGAGCTTGATGGGTTTGAAGCTACCCGCTTGATCCGCGCAGCACAGTCGCCTTGGGTCGAGAGCCTACCGATCATCGCTGTAACGGCTAATGCGATGGATGGAGATCGAGAAAAGTGCCTGCAGGCCGGAATGAATGGATATATATCCAAACCCGTCAACATAAAAGAGCTCTTATCTATGGTCGATGAGTTCACCTCTGCATAAAAGGGTTGGTGTGGAACACCGGTCTCGTTTCAACGCCCTAAGACCGATTGATGTAACAAAGTCTTATTAAACCTCCGAGGCTGAGATAGTCCAGTTGGCAATGCGTCTTTCGGTGTTGTAATGCTGTCGCCAGTCCTCGATGACGCCCCGTGCTCCCGCAGATTCAATAACTATTCTCGATTCAAGCATGCATCGCGGAAATGGCTGTGGGAACTTTCGCTATAGCCATTTTCCCACGGACGCCCCGGATCAATAGACAGCGTCTTACTCTGCTTTTATAGCAGACAGTATTGGTTTTTTCGCGATAAATGCACGGCTATTATTGCTATTGGCTAGGCAATGCCCAATGGGCGCCGCGTCATATCCTTGCTCCACGATCTGACCAACTTTATACTATCTTTTACTTATGCATACTTGATGCGTTCCGTTCAAGTAGCGTTCCCAGCTACGTTCACATCCATCAGCGATGGTGTCCATTGTGATCAAATTCAAGTACAACTTTCTTTTTGGGGCCGCTGTTGTCGGACTTTTTGCCCTTAACAGCGCGGCGCAAGCGACAGATTGGGTCCTTTATGAGGACGAATCGACAGACGAAGTCTTGGTAATCAATAATGGCGGAGCCCACGACGGCGAGTAGCACATATGTCAAGACGAAGATGGTAATGTCGGTGCGACCAAGGATTCGCAGGGGGGCCGTATATGTTCGACCGCAAAGGGTAGCAGTCGCCAATTCTACGTCTTAGTCGATCAACAGCCCCCGTTATCGCCCAGTGAAGAGAGTCGCGATGAAGGGGCGGGTCGCGACCTTATCGATAGCGTCTCCCAAGGTTTTGATTACGAGTTCAGCGAGAAAGACGTTGATGAAATGTACGCGGCACTTGCAACGACTAATGCTTGGCAAAAGCACTAGAAGCCGAAGCGAGCCAGCCGGAGTATGGGGTGAAGAAAAAGAAAAAGAAGGGCAAAATTACAAAAAAAACAGGGCAAGAAAAAGAAGCAATTCTTCTCAAAGGTATTTGGCCGCAAGTAACAGAGTCGGGGCGGTCTTAGCCCAAGCGAGGGCTTCGAGCGGAATGTAATTGACGGTAGGTCGCTCGAAGGCGGTTGCCGCCTTCTCAAATCGCCAAGAGAAATATATTCAGAGGCACGCATGCGGTTCATTTTATGCGCAATATGGCTGTTGGCCTGCCAGCAAGATTTAACTCGCCAACCAGCAAAAGCGGATTATATCTACCTCTCGGTAAGTCGGGGAGGTGGCATCACCGGCTTAGTTACCGGATGCGACTTGCAGCCACAAGGCCAGATTCGCAGATGGAAAAAATCGGCCTCCGGACGGGTAGACAGTTTGCAGTCTTTGTCTGTTTCGCCGCAGTCTATCGAGCAACAAGTAAAGCAACTCAAGAGCTTTTCCCCGCTGCAAGACAGAGGCAATATAACCTATCGTGCTGAACTGCTACTAGGCGACTCAACGTATGTGTGGTCCTGGACTTCAGATCAGCAGCTAACTGCCTGGTATACCGACACCCGCAATCTATGCCGAGCCACAGTCGCCGATTCGACATCGCGAAGAATGGAGTGAGATTCTTGTCTAAAATGATAATCAAATACCGCAACACAATGGTCGCAGCAATAAGTCTAACTCTACTTTTCGCTTTACCGACGTTGGCTGGACCACGCGGTAAAGCAGTCAAGCCCGTTCGCACCGCGCCGCAAAGCAGCACCAGGTCGTTGCATATGCCTACCCACCAACCGTTGCAAGCTGGGGCTGGGTTACTACGTAGCCAATTAACTGCCAGAAAACGCCAAACGAACAGTTCGGGCTGGAAAGTACGGCGCGATAAACTACAACAGACACCGATCTTTATCGAATTTGACCGTCCAGTTGTTGCGGCCGGCAAAAATGCTGCAACCCTTACTGCGGAGGTCACATTAATCAACTTCGTAGCGGAACACCGGGCCATTTTCGGACTGGTCGATCCACAGGCAGAATTACGTCACACAGTGACTCGCGTTGACGCTGCAGGTAGGCGACACGTCAAACTTGCGACCTACTACAACGGTGTCCCTATCTGGGGCGCCCAGATGGTAGGTCACCTGGACGACAGCGGTGGTCTATATGCCATCAATGGACGCTATCGCAGTACGCCGGATTACATCGATGAATTTAAGCCGAAAATACCTAGAGAGGTCGCGATTGATCGCGCACGAGTCGATCTGGCATCTCGGCAACCGATCAAAGCGTTGAGTTTTCGCAGTCGACAACTACTGAAATACTACGCTCCAAGTGCCGAGCTTTGTCTATGGAGTCCCAAGCCAGAAGCCCCTCTGCGGCTAACTTGGATAGTCGAAATACGACCGAATATCTATGAACGCTGGAGATACTTTTATGATGCAACAGACGGCCAATTAACCGAAAGGTATCAGGCCTCTCCGTCCGATGGTCCAGCACTTGGCAACGGCATCAACCTCGCAGGCGAGACGGTTAACCTGCACACCTTAGAAGACGATGGACTCTTCTATCTCATTGACGGGACGCGCAAGTATTTTGACCAGCAGAACTTTAATCTCGATGACCCCATCGGTGCACTTTGGACCATCGATGCCCAGTCAACGGATGTAGAGGTTATAGAGCACGTCACAAGCACAGATAATAATTTTACGGACCCAGTATCTGTGAGTGCGCACGAAAATATGGCGCGTATCTACGAATATTTTCTCACTAAACATGGCAGAGAAGGTATCAGCAACGATGCCACCGCAACTATTTCCATTGTCCACGTCACAGAAGATGGCGAGTCAATGGAGAACGCGTATTGGAATGGCGTCTTTATGGCTTATGGTGACGGTGGCGAATACATTTCACCCCTAGCCGAATCACTCGACATAGCCGCCCATGAAATGACCCATGGGATCATTGAACGGACGGTAAATCTCGAGTACCGAAACCAATCGGGTGCACTCAACGAATCTTTCGCTGATATTTTTGGGGTGTTGATTGATGATGGAGATTGGCTTGTGGGTGAAGATGTTGTCAACAAAGACTACTTTCCCTCGGGCGCTTTACGCGATGTGCGGGATCCGCACAATGGTTATACCCAGGATAACTGGAGATGGCAACCGGCGCACATGGATGAATTTCAAGAAATGGACGAAAGCGAAGACAATGGAGGAGTGCACGTTAATAGCGGTATCCCCAATCGGGCTGCCTATCTGATCGCCGAAGAGATAGGACGCGAAAAGATGGCCAAGATATACTATCATATTCTCGATGCAGCGTACCTTACTCCACGTAGCCAATTCATCGATTGCCGCCTTGCCGCCGAACGTGCTGCCGCCGACTTATTTGGCGACGAATCCGCTGAAGTGCAAGCGGTCCAAACCGCCTTTGATGCCGTCGGCATTGGCAGTGCCCCGCTCGACAGCGAACCGGTAACCAACGAGGGAGATTCCCTGCCCCCCGAAAATGCCGGTCGCCCACAAGATTCCGGAGAACATTGGGTGGCGACGACGGCCGCCGAACTAGACGGCGACAATAGCTTGTGGATGGTGAAGCCCACCTGGGAGTTCAGCGCAGATTGGGAGGATATCACCCAGTTAACGCCAACTCAGGTATTCGCAGCAACCGGCAACGCGATAACGGCGCCGCTCAATGGAGATTTCCTCTTCTTTGTCGACGCAGAAAATAACTTGCGCTATATATCCACCGATGGCACAGAGGAAGAAGTAATAAATGCGGATGGCGATTGGAGTTCAATCGCCTTATCTCCTGATGGAACTCGCCTTGCGGCTACGACCATCTACGCCGATTCAACGATCTATTATTTCGACCTTGAGGATTCCAATAACAACCGGGCGATCCAGTTGTTCCATTCAACTACACAGGAGAATATCGCCCAATCCATAACCCGTTATGCCGATGCGCTTCAATGGGATGCCACCGGATCGTATATAGTCTACGATGCATTCAATAGCCTGCCGACTCCATCGGGCCAGACCATAGATTTTTGGACCGTAAATCTGCTCGATCCGATAAACGATGTGATCTGGCCGTTGTTTCCTCCGCAACCGGAAGGTGTGCATATCGGTAACTCTTCGCTCTCGACCACAATCCTTGCGGACGGCAGTATCAATGATTGCAGGTTGCTGTACGAGCGGCTTGACGAAAAAAACGCCGTCACCGAAATAAGGATGCTCGATCTTTGCACCGGTGAAGCAGCACTCCTCCATTCGACCGATAAGGACGCATTTACTTTTCCAAACTTCTGCAATGGCGCTCGAGAAATAGTGTTTGAAGAGTGGTTTGATGACGATGGGGTCGATACGGCGAATCTCTGGCGACTGCAATTGTCGAGCGATCGGCTCAATCCGTTGGGCCAACCGTTACTTTTCGTTCCAAATTCACAGTCGCCAAAATCTCTGATCTTAGCTGGCGAAGCACAACAACCAACCGCGGTTGCCGAAGAGACGGAGCGTCCAAGTGCATTCTCATTGTCACAGAATTACCCCAACCCGTTTAATGCCGAGACGACGATATCCTACCAGCTGCAAGTGCCGCATCATGTCTATGTGGATATATTTAATGTCAACGGGCAACGAGTAACCACGCTCGATCAAGGACTGCAGTTTGCCGGTTCGCACGCGGTCTCGTGGTCGGGGATTAACAGTTCGGGAAAGCCCGTCGCAACGGGTCTCTATTTCTATCAGTTGCGGATGCCAACCACTGCCGCAACGACTCAGACGGATAGACATAAAATGCTGCTCTTGCGATAGCTCTGTGCGCGGCTGAGATCATTGGATAACGTGCAGTATATCAATGACCATCAAGAGCAACAAGCGGCTAATGCCAGTTGAGCCGGCTCCTGTATAATTCCTATACATTATATGGTTTATTGCCAATGTATAGGGCGCGGGTTGTGCTCGTAGATGCCGCTCTTTATAGGAGCTATTGAATCAAAGAGGCGTTAGAGAGTGGGGGGCTGTTGAGTTGGTGGTTCAGGCTGCGGTGACGGCGTGATGCACGAGCAGGCCGGCGTTAGGTTTTCCCAAAGGACAGACCGCCGCACATCGAGCTCTTTCATTATGGCCATACAAGAAAAAACTACCTAAAAATAGATTGTAGTGAAAGAATACTATATTCGTTAGATTGTACGCCGCTAGCACACTCTTGAGCCCCGACCTATGCAAGGCACTCGTCCAATTAAATACCGCGTGTTGCCGCCGCTGATCTACCCCACGACCATGCTATGCTGCCTGGCGTTGTTTTTCGCATTCCAAGCACAGGCACTGCCGCTGTGGGTCTGCAGCTATGTCCCTGTGACCTTCGGCGCCGGCATCATTGCCTTCTTTGAACGCTATACCCCCCATTTGGACCAATGGCTGGCAACCAAAACGGACGTGTGGAACGATGCTCTGTTTATGGTCACGGTGCAAATGGTCCTGCCCAAAATATTGACGTTCTTAGTCGCCGTTACTCTGCTACAATTAATCGAAAAAACCACCGTGCCCCCCCAAGCCCTTTGGCCACACCATTGGCCCATCGGAATCCAGGCTCTACTGATGGTTCTCAGCGCCGATTTTCTACGCTATTGGCTGCATCGATTTTCCCACCAACTCACCCCCTTGTGGCGACTGCACGCAGTACACCATTCGCCGCCAAAGCTCTATTGGATCAATGTTGCCCGGTTCCACCCTTTAGAAAAAGCCGTGCAATTTCTCTTCGATGCCATGCCCTTCATTCTGCTTGGCGTCGGCAGCGAAGTGCTGGCGCTGTACTTTGTGTTTTATGCGGTCAACGGCTTTTTCCAGCATTGCAATATAGAACTGCACTTTGGTCCCTTAAACTATCTGATCAGCAGCGCCGAGTTGCACCGCTGGCACCACTCTCGCAAGGTGCAAGAATCCAACGCCAACTACGGCAACAACATCATCATCTGGGACCTGCTATTTGGCACCTACTTCTTCCCCAAAGACCGTCAAGTGGAAGAAATCGGACTGGTCAATAAAGACTACCCCCTCGGTTACGCGACGCAACTAAAAACGCCCTTCTTGGGCCGCATCGACCAATATATGATGCCCCTACAGTCTGTAGTCGATATCATCCTCAACATGCTACTAAAAATCCGCATGAACAAAATCAAGCGGAGCGATTACCAACGCCTGATCCAAGCTGCCCAAAATCCCAGTAAAGCTCAGGTAGACACCTTGCTCTCGATTGTACACGCCAACCGCAATACCCACTTTGGTCGTAGTCATAACTTTGCTGCGATTGACGACTGCTCCAGCTTTATGCAAAACGTCCCGGTGCATACCTACGAGCATCTGCGGTCGCAGATCCATGCCCAGGGACAGAGCCGCGAGCCAGTACTTACCGCTGCTATGCCCGTCATGTACAACCAAACCAGCGGCACCACCGGCAAGCCAAAGTACATCCCAGTACTCCAACAAAACCTGGACGCCCTCAAGCGCTCGCAACACATCTTTTCCTATATGCAGTACCGGGCTCGCCCCGAAGCCTTCGACGGCAAGCTTTTGGGCTTGGTCAGCCCTGCCATAGACGGCTACCTGGAAAACGGCATTCCCTACGGCAGCGCCTCAGGCCACATTTATAAAACCATGCCTAAGATCGCCCGCGCCAAATACGTATTGCCCATTGAGGTTTTTGAAATCACCGACTATGACAGCAAATATTATATCATCGCTCTCCTAGCCCTGGCAGAAGAGAATATTACCTATTTCGGCACAGCCAATCCCTCAACCTGCCACCGGCTGTTAGAGGTTATTAACCAACAGCTGGTGACGCTGCTGCAAGAGCTGACAACCGGCACATGCAACTGCCTTGACACCTTGCCAACAGCTCAAGCAGCGGCCATCCGCCAGCATTTGCGGCCAAACCCCACCAGAGCGGACCAGCTGCGCCAACTCGCCCAGGCAACGGGTACGCTCGCCTTCTCTGATATTTGGCCATACCTCCAGATACTTACGACCTGGACTGGTGGCTCCTGTGGTATCTCATTAGCCGGTATTCTACCCTATTTCCCGGCCAATATCCAGGTCATTGAACTGGGCTACCTAGCCAGTGAGGTACGCGGCACCATCACCATAGACGCGAACACCAATACCGGCATTCCGACCTTGGATGAAAACTTCTTCGAGTTCGTCGAAAAAACCGCCTGGGAGAACGGCACGCCTGAATTCATCGGCATCGAGGCATTACAGCAAGGGGCTGAATACTACTTATTCGTCACCACCTCGGCCGGCCTTTATCGCTACGACATGAACGACATTGTCGAGGTCACCGGCCGCTTCGCCAATACTCCGACCATCCGCTTCTTACAAAAAGGCAAAGGGGTAACAAACCTTACTGGTGAAAAACTCTATGAAAGCCAAATCATAGACGCTGTTCATCGGGCCGAAATAGAATTCCAGCTCAAGCCCAAATTTTACCAAGTTCTCGCCAACCAACAAGACATGCACTACGAATGTTATATTGAGCTGGCGACCTCCACACGCATTGAACCAGAGCAAATTGCGGCCTATCTGGATCGACGGCTGCAAGAGCTCAATATAGAATACGAGGCCAAACGTTCCAGTGGGCGCCTCCATCCCCTAATTTTGTATACCCTCAAAAACGGCACCTACGAACACTATAAGAAACACTGTTTAGCCGAAGGCCAGCGCGAAGGCCAATTCAAAACACTGCCTTTGCAATATCGCCACGACTTCCACTTTGACCTGGCTCCATACATCGAATAATGCGCCTGCACACCCTGACCCTGCATCCGCTACAGATCCCGTTCAAGACGCGCTTCAAGCACAGCAGCGCCGAACGCACCCTGACCCAAAGCGTGCTGGTCGCCGCCCGCACTGACAGCGGTTGCTTAGGCTTGGGCGAAGGCTGCCCACGCGAGTATGTCACGGCCGAATCGATCGCATCAGCCGAACGATTCTTTGCAACCCACCGCGATGACCTGATCAATACCGTTCATTCTATTACAGATCTGCGTCAATGGATTCAATCGCATGCAGCAACCATAGAGCAAAACCCAGCCGCCTGGTGTGCCATCGAACTGGCGCTGCTCGACGCCTTAGCCAAAGACCAACACCAATCCATCGAATATCTACTCGACCTCCCCGAGTTGTCCGGGCCCTTCCACTATACCGCCGTCCTTGGCGACGGCCCCCTCGAGACCCTGACCCGTCAGGTGCAACAATACGCCGCCCTAGGCTTTCGCGACTTCAAGGTAAAAATCAGCGGTGACCCGAGCCTCGACAACGCCAAATACGTCGTCCTCCATGCAGCGGTAAAAGCCCCCCGCGTTCGCTTAGACGCCAATAATCTGTGGAGTACCCCCGACCAAGTCCTGGCCTATCTCGACGCCATCAGCATCAACCCCTGTGCGCTGGAAGAACCCCTGCAAGCCCTAGACCACACTGGGCTAAATACACTGGCTGCCCAACAACCGGCGAAGCTCATCCTAGATGAAAGCTTTCTCAGCCAAACCCACTTTGCGCCCATAGAACATCGGCCGGAATCCTTTATCATAAACCTGCGTATCTCCAAAATGGGCGGCCTGTTGCGCTCGCTGACTATTGTGCGGATGGCTGCACAAAGGAAAATCCCATTGATTATCGGCGCTCAAGTAGGAGAAACCAGCATACTCACCCGCGCTGCCTTGTGCATTGCCAATATCTGCGGCGACGCACTCATCGGCCAAGAAGGCGCTTTCGGCACGTTGCTATTGGAGCGGGATATTACCGACCAACCGTTGACCTTTGGCAAAAATGGCCTATTAGCGACCGACCTGCTAACCTCTTCTGCCTATGGCTTGCAAATGGCCTATGCTCTAAAAAACCTGCCGGCACTACAAGGTGAGTAGTACCCGGAAATTTCATAGACCGTGCAGTTATTACCTGCCGCTCAAACGAAACTGTAACCGAGGTACGTTGTGATACCTTTTCTTTTATGTGACGATACAAACGATGTCTATTGGTGCGATCTCTATCGCCGAGGGCGAGTGGGTTAATGACCCTCCAGCGGACACCGTGCACTTCTTGCTCTCCTTTACACCCCGACCTATCTTGAACCCCCATGCCCATCTCTCGTAAATACCTGCCATTAATAGCCTTCTTATTGTTGAGCGTCTGGCTACTCTGGCCCCCAGCCGAAGAAACCACCAACGCCGGTGCCTCCACCAAACACCCCGAGCAAGCCCAATACGTCATTAAATTCGCCGCCGGCTGGGCCTACCTGCCCGACACGCACCCCTTCGGCATCGGCAAACCGCTGCAAGGCCTGAAAAATGTCATTCGCGATTTTGAAGCGCGCTTTCCCGACACGCGCATCGAAGTGCTCACCGTACCCGGAGTCCGCGAATATCTGGTGACACAATTGGGCAGTGGCGAGGCGCCGGATATTCTCAATGTCAATGTCGAAAATGTCTGGACGGATGTACAGAAGGGCTGGTATGTGCCGCTCGACCCTTTCTTAGAACAAGCTAACCCCTTTGTCGTCGAACAGGGCGATGCAACGAAGCCCGGTTATAAACAGTGGTGGGACATGTTCCGCTATCAGGCGATCAGCCGCGGCAAGGCCGCGCCCGACGGCCTCAATTACTGCCTGACCTTCGATATGGTCGAAACCGGCATCTACTACAACAAAACGCTCTTCGCCAAACTCGGTCTGGCTGTGCCTGAAACCTGGGAAGAGTTTATCGCGGTGATGGAGAAAATTCAGGCGCACCGCCGCGACGACGGCACTGAAACGGTGCCACTGCTGGTCAATATCGGAGCCTTCAACGACTGGACCACCGACTTGTTTTTTGACCAACTCTACTACGATCTGCTGCCGGGCATTGATCTGGTGCAAGACCCGACGCGCGAGCCCTATCTCGACGGCTATCTCGACTGGGACGAATTGGCCTTCTTGCACCAAAAAGGCTTTTTCAGCGCCCGCGACCCTCGCTACCGCGAGGTCTGGCAAAAGATGCGCGAGCTCAAGCGCTATACCAACAAAAACCTGATGACCGACGACTTGATCCGCGAGTTCGTCACCCAGCGCGGTGCGATGATCTGGACCGCCAGCCCGATGTCTTATCGTTTATCCGGTGACAAGTCGCTCGGCTTTGACTGGGGTGTGTTCTATATGCCGTCGTTTACCCGCACTACTTCTCCCTACGCGTCAGGGCAAGCGATGTGCGTTATTGGCGGTGCCGCCACCCAGCTCGAAGTCAGCAATAGCGCCATCGCCGACACCGACCCGAGCCTGCCGATGCGGGAACGCATGGCCCAATCCCAACGCCTGAAACGCGTCATCGAATTTTTGCAGTTTATCTGCCTGCCCGAAAACAATGCGCAAATCGTCAATGAGTATCCGGCGCTATTACCCAATATCATCGGCGTTGAAACCCTGCCGATATTGCAGCCCTTCGCCGAGATCCTCGACCGCCGCTATACCACCACCAAGTGGATCTTCACCTTCGACCTGCGCTTTTCCGAGATCCAGCAGCGCATGCTCGAGCTGTACCTGACCGACGGCATCGATCTCGACAGTTTCCTGCACTGGCAGGAGCAAAATATCGATGCCGCCGTCGCCAATATGCTCAAGCGCAAGATGCCCGACATGCAGAGACTCGAAGAGCGTTGGCAAGCACTGGCCCCCGTGCGTGCGACAATGCAAGATTTACCCATGGAAGAGCCGCAACTATGAGCGTGCGTCTGCAATCGCCGCTGAGCTGCTACGCCATCGTGCTGCCTTCGCTGGTCCTACTGACGACCTTCGTTTACCTGCCGGTAGTGTGGGCGTTCGCCAGCTCGCTCTACGAATTTGAAATCGGCGCCGATTCGCACTTCGTCGGCCTGGCCCACTACGGCGAATACCTCGGCCAAGACCCGACCGCCTTTCCTTCCCTGGCCAATATGCTAGTGCTGACCTTGATCGCCGCGATCATGCGCATGAGCTTTCCGCTGATCATCGCCCGACTGATCTACGCCCTACCGACAGAGCGCTGGCGCTATATCTACCGCATCGTCTTTTTGGTGCCCATCGTCGTGCCCGGCGTCGCCGTGCAGCTTATCTGGGCGGATATGATCTATTCCGACTTCGGGCTGCTCAATGAATTGTTGCGCGGCGTCGGCTTGTCGCACTGGACCCGAGGTTGGCTCGCCGACCCGCAGACCGCCCTAGCCAGTATCGCGCTGATCGGTTTCCCCTTCGTCGGCGGCTTTGAGGTGCTGATCTACTACGCCGGTTTTTCCTCCATCCCGGAATCCGTCAACGAGGCCTCTGCCCTCGACGGTTGCACGGGCCTGCAAAAATTCTTCCGCATCGACATCCCGATGGTCTTGAGCCAGCTCAAGCTGATCCTGATCCTGACGCTAATCGGCGGTATCCAGGGTTTCGAAAATATCTTTATCCTTACGCGCGGCGGCCCGGGTTTCGAGACTACGGTGCCCGGCCTGTGGATGTATTTCAACGCGTTTAGTTTTCAGCGCATGGGGTATGCCTGCGCCATCGGCGTATTGCTCTTCGCCATCATTTTCGGCCTGACGCTGCTCAATATGAAATACTTCAAGTCGTCTGAAGATTTGCAGGGGGTGCGCTGATGGGTGGTAAAAAAACTTGGCTCATCCACGCCGTGCTCGTCTTCTTCTCGCTGCTGACGCTATTGCCCTTCGTCTTTACGGTCAACAATGTCTTCCGCACCAACGCCGAATTCTACCACGCCTTCTTTTCGGTGCCCAACGCCTTCAAGCAGACGCTTTCGATTGCCGGCGGGGCACTGACCGGCGACGATACACCGATCGAAATGGCCGACGAAGAAGGCCTGATCCGATCGCTAGACAAAAAGCAAGCCCTGCGACTCAGCCTCACCAACGCCACCCGCGGCCCTCGCCTCGCCTGGAAGGTCATTCGCCCCTATATGCTCAATACCCTGGTCGTCGTCTCACTGACGGTCATCGGGGTGATCCTATTGGGCTCGGCGACGGCCTATATCCTCGCGCGCTATCGCTTCGCCGGGCACCGGGCGCTCTTCCTTTTTATTATCAGTACTATGATGTTCCCCGGCGTACTCACTCTGGTGCCCAGCTTCCTGTTGGTCAAATCGCTGGGGCTGCTCAACACCTATTGGGCGATGGTATTGCCCTATATCGCCGCCGGCCAAGTCTTTGCCATCTTCGTTTTTAAAAGCTACTTCGACGGCCTGCCCGAGGACCTCTTCGAGTCAGCGCGCATCGATGGGGCCGGCCACCTCGACATCTACTGGCAGATCGTCTTGCCCTTGTCCAAGCCGATCCTCTCCGTCGTCGCCATTATGAATATCCTCGGTACCTGGAATAATTTCCTCTGGCCTTTTATCACGAATACCGAGGGCAAGCACCACGTGGTTTCATCGGGGCTCTTCGTGTTGTCAACTACCGCGCATGCTTCCAATTTCAGCACCCTCTACGCGGCCTATGCGATCTCCAGCATCCCTTTATTGGTGCTTTTTATCTATGCCACCAAGCCCTTTATCAGGGGCGTTACTTCCGGGGCCTTCAAAGCCTGATTGCCGCCACGGCCTTGACCGCCATATCTTTAATAGTGTGAATACGCTCCGCCAAATTGCCGCCGCCTCGTTATGGCCTCCGCTGGCCCTGGTGCTGATTGGCATCGGGGTATATGCCAACGCACTGTCGGCCCCCTTCATCTTTGACGACCACCCCGCCATCGTAGAAAACGAGGATATCCGCGAGGTTCTGCCGCTGTGGCGCGCCCCAGAGACATCGGCACGCTCCTCGATCAACAGTCGGCCATTGGTGCGGCTGTCCTTAGCGCTCAATTACACCTATGGCGCGCTAAGGGTAGAAGGCTATCACGCGGTAAACCTCGCAACACATATTGCTTGCGCGCTGGCGCTGTACGGGTTGATGCTGCGCGCGCTCGGAGGCCGAGCGCGCGAGCGTGCCCCCGCGTTTTGCGCCGCCTTGTTGTGGTTAGTACACCCGCTCAATAGCCAGATCGTCAACTACGTCACCCAGCGCAGTGAATCGTTGATGGCGCTGTGTTATCTGGGCGTGCTCTACTGCGTGCATCGCCGCGCCGACGGGGGCTCGGCTGGCTGGTCGCTGGCCGCGACGGTGTGTTGTTTGCTGGGTGTCGCCAGCAAGGAAGTGATGGTCACCGCCCCGGTCGTGGCGGTTTTGTACGACCGGGCCTTTATCTGTGGATCGATAGCGGACGCACTGCGGTCGCGCAAGGGACTCTACACGGGGCTGGCCGCCAGTTGGCTTTTGCTGGCGGGTCTGATGGCGTCGGCGCCGCACGGCGATTCGGTAGGTTTTTCCCAGAGCGTTGGTGCATATCAATACCTGTTAAACCAATGTGTTGTTATAACCGGCTATCTGGGCAAGTTTATTTGGCCTGCACCACTCTTGATCGATTATGGCGCACCGCGAAATCTGACGCTCGGTAACGTGCTCGCGCCGGCCTTGTTGTTGCTCGTGCTCTTGGCCGCAGCGCTCTATCTGGCTTGGCGCCGACCGCAAGCCGGCTTTTGTGCATTATTCTTTTTCGTGGTGCTCGCCCCGACCTCGAGTATCGTTCCCTTAATCAACGAGGTCGGGGCGGACCGGCGAATGTATTTGCCGCTTTGCGCTTTGTGTGCCTTGTTGCTCGGCGGCGCTTGGCGTCTTTCCCCCCGGTTGGCCGGAGGGGGCTGTCTCGTCGCGGCGGTGATGCTATCCGCGCTGACGATCGAACGCAACACAACCTACCAAGTTCCCCTGGCCTTGTGGCAGGCTGAAGTTGCCGCGGCGGACGACAACTATCGCACGCAGAACAACCTGGGGCTGGCATTAATCGACGTCGGCGAATTTCAAACAGCCATCTTCCATTTCCGTCGTGCGATGGAGCTCGAACCCGTTTTCGCCGTTGAGGCCAACAACCATATCGCCATGGCCTTCAACGGGCTGGGCGCGTATCCCGAGGCAATTGCGTATTACCGACGTTCATTGGCAGAGCGTCCAGGTTATGCGCCGGCCCACAATAATCTTGGCACAACCTTATTGGCCATCGGCGATTCGACGGCAGCCCGCCGATCTTTTCGCAAGGCCCTCGCCCTCGACCCGCAATTTGCCCTCGCCGACAACAACCTAGGGGCGCTGCTAGTGGGTGCGGGCGACATCGATCGCGCGCGCGCGCATTACGAGCGGGCGATCGATGTCGATCCCAAAAACGGGCGAGCCGACGTCAACCTGGCTTTGTTGCTAGAATCCGAAGGAAAAATCCAAGAAGCTTTATGGCACTACCGCCGGGCCGTCTCGGTCGAGCCGGACCTAGTCATAGCGCATTACAACATGGGCACTGTCTTCGAAGAATCCGGCGAGCCCAACGATGCGCGTTTGGCCTATCGCCGGGCGTTGGCTTTGGACCCCGGTTTTAAAAAAGCCCACCACCGCCTAGGTTTATTGTCAGCGACCGCCGGGCAGTTGCCCGAGGCGATGGCGCACTATCGCCGGGCGCTAGCGCTCGACTCAGTACAAGCGCCGGTGCATTTTCATCTGGGGCGAATATTGGTACGCGTCGATTCGCTCGCGCAGGGCATAGCGCATTATCGCCGAGCGGTGACCTTGGCACCCGACTTGTTCGAAGCCCATTACAACCTGGGCACGTTGTTATTGCGGTTGGGGCATGCCGGCGAGGCTTTGACCCACCTGCGGCAGGTGGTTCGATTACGACCCGATATGGCCGCAGCGCACAACAACCTCGCGATCGCACTGCAGAGTGCCGGCCAGTTTACGGAAGCGGTCGCCGAATTCCGCCGGGCGCTTGCCCTGCGGCCCGATGACGCGGAGGTGCAGGCAAATCTCGCCCGAATTCTGGCCAGGGTTGAAGCCTCTGCGGATCTGTCGCCGAACTCACAAAGCCCTTGAGCAGCACCTTCCGACCATGTCGAGATCAAATGCTCAGGCCTGAGGCGACGCCCAGCACTCCATTTCACCAGGCGTTGCGGGTTGGTCTCGTCGCTTATGCATATAGCAGCGTATCTACCGGGTCTTGCGTTGCCGCACGGAAAGCCTGCGATCCAACCGTCAATGCGGAAAAATCGGCTGTCGCGACATTGCCCAAGACAAAAACCCACGGACTTAAAATCGGTGCGCAACGATATGTTTGCCAAGAAAATTTCGTTGTAAAATAGGCCGCTAACAACGATCTGTGTCACGGCGAACGTTTGCTGTGGGTGGAAGATGTACGCGCGGATGCGTGGTGCCGGCAAAGGACTGGCCGGAGTAGAGGGAGAGTACTGCGGCGTGGGTTTAGATGTATTGGGAGGTATTCTGGTATTTGTGCCGACACGGCGCGAGCGGGTTTAAAGAATCGGTGCAGGCATGTTGCTTAAGGATGGTTGCGTTGAACTTGCAAAATAATAGTATGAATGACATAAAAGAAAAGCCGAAATCGAGTGGCAGCCCGATTCCGGCCACGATCCGAGGATCGTATGAATCACCCCAAACCGGTCAGGAAAGGAGGATTCTGTTATAAGAGCTTATTCACTTTCGTCATTTAACGCAAGCCTTAGGCCGCTAATCTGCGATCTGTTGCTAATAGTCAAAATCGAATGGTAGCTCGATTCTGGCGTTGATCCGAGGATTGTATGAACCACTCCAAACCGGTCAGGAGAGGAAGATTTTCCGCTTCCCGAATTCAACGCATCAAGTTGTACCAGCGGTGTAATATCGAGCGATCGGAGAGCCTGATACACCTTTAGAAAGACCGGGATGAAGGGTGCAACTGAATGAAGATGTTGGCCCAAAAATAGCAGGCAACTGGTTTTATCGATGCTTACAATCGAGATATACATCCAAGGAGCGATTCTAAATGGAACTGCAAAAATGACAAGATGATATCGCACTAACGGTTACGATTATTACTGTGTGTCCAGACTCTCTGACGATAATGGCAGAAGGTCCAGCCGGTCGTTACGGCAAGGTATATGTGACCTATGTCCTCGAATTAGATGGTGGCAAGAATATTGGATTCATGCACGGAAGCGGTCGCGGATTTCCGGATGAAGGTCCGGTGATGTTGGGTAATTTTAGAGGACTATGGCGGCGTAAAAGCAACAAAATAGATATGCGCAATGTGGTCGATATAGACC